>Ga0208767_1002565_pt1 | contig 13663 bp, 20 predicted proteins | sample VirMetDEL_Mar_21_FD_184514 | JGI IMG/M metagenome (GOLD analysis project Ga0208767, IMG submission 184514) | Aqueous microbial communities from the Delaware River and Bay under freshwater to marine salinity gradient to study organic matter... | ecosystem: Environmental > Aquatic > Marine >... | reverse complement strand
TGCTATTACTGTATTAAATGACAGCACTGTTTCTTTTAATAATCAATTAACAGAAATATTAAGATTGCATCAAGTCACTAATGGCTTTGTTAAAAATGACGATGGTCAAGTAGAGGAATTTAATAACCCTAAATTAGATGAACTAATGACTGTATTAGATGAAATTAATGGCAAAGCTATTATCTGGGCTAATTACATACATAACATAGAACAGATAGCTGATAAAATTAAACAAGAATATGGAAAAGATAGTTATGTGACTATGTATGGAGCAACTGATGTAGAGGATCGTAAAAGAGTTTGTGATGCTTTTCAAACAGATCCCAAAGTAAAATTTTTTATAGGTAATCCTACTGTAGGTGGTTATGGTTTAACTTTGCATGCTGCAAGTTATGTTATTTATTATTCTAATAATTATAATCTAGAAGTACGACTGCAGTCTGAGGATAGGGCTCATAGAATAGGTCAAACTAAAAATGTTTTATATATAGATATTATTGCTGAGGATACAGTAGACGAAAAAATTGTATCTGCTTTAGATAAAAAACTTTCTCTTTCTGCTAAAACTTTAGGAGAGGAAATTAAAACTTGGCTATCTTAGTATGGGGCAACTTACGTTGCCCCATTATTTTAAGCTATTAGATTAAGGAACCAAATTCCCATTATCACACCTAAAATTAATACTGCAAGTTGATTGTTAGTTATTTTCATTATTGTCTTATATTTAGTCTTCGTCCTCGTCATCAAAAGAATCATCATCGGAATCCTCCTGATTTTCCATCTCTTCTACCTTATCTCTAAGAGCAATCATATCCTCTTCAATTCTATCTAGAATATCTGTGATTGTTTCTTCTTTTTTCTTTTTAGGCATGTCATCCTCCTTTTGGTTAGGATGAAATGGTAACTCAAAAAAAATACTTATGTAAGACTAAGCAGTTAATTTATTGGAGCGGGAAATAAATTCCCACTCCTTTAATGTATAAGGCCACATTATTCAGCCTCCTTCATAAAACCTAAAATGATTATAGCTATGAACAATACGACCAACAAATGTATGGTCATTATTTTACTTCAATATCTTTAATCTTGATTTCTTCTGGTTCATTAACACCTAATTTAACTGTTAATACACCATCTTCCATTTTCGCTTCGTCCACGATTACATCGTTTCGTAATTGAAATTGTTTTAAGAATTTTCTAGCCGCTAATCCTTTTTGTATATATTCTTTTTCTGTATCATCTACTTGACCAGACACAGTTAATACACCATCTTGGAAAGAAACTTTCACATTCTTTTTATTGAAACCAGCAAGACCTAGTTCAATTCCGTACTCACCTTTTCCATATTTCACTACATTGTAAAAAGGAAATGATTGTATTTTTGATAAATTCATAAACATTTCGTCAAATGAATTATCAAATAGTTTTACTGAATTGCTCCAAAGATCTTTTTGGATTTTATTAATTAAATCTAAACCTGTCATATAACCTCCTTGTTAAGCAAAGTTTATAGGCCAGCCACATTGCTGCACCATGACTATTATATAGTATGCTTTGTAGTTATTTCAACCCTAGATGTTTCTAGGTTCTAGTTTTAAATGTTTTAAAACTTTTCCTTTATTACTACCGTTCTTTAAAGTATAGCCAGAAGTTCCGTTGCCGTTTATTTCAACTTCTTTTCTGCTTGAAAACAAAATATTATTTTTGCTTGTTCTATCTTTTAACAAACTGTTTTGTAATATCAGATCTTTTAATCGTTCTCTTGTCATACCTAAATGGTATATCAGATATGCGTTTACTTCAAGTGTCCACCGCCAATATCTACTAGGCCAGTTTCTCTATTTAAAAACTTATATTCTATTTTAGTAATTTCAAAATCTTTTTTAATTTTTTTACAAATAGTCTCTGGATTAAATTCTCCGCAAGAATAGACATCAAATTGCATTAAAGCAGGAGATGGTTCGTCCCAAACATGCATAACTATATGAGATGTTTCAATAATAGCTGCTCCTGTAATTCCACGATTTCCTGGTACATTATGATAAATAACATAAGGTCCCATTAATACTTTCATGTTAATGGATTTGATAAAATCGTACAACCATTCTGTTAAATATTTTTCTTCCATTGGCGGACTGACGGCTTCCGCTCGGACAATGAGATGCTTATGTACTAATAAACCTTCTTTCATTATTGGAGTTTAATCCAATTTTTTAAACTGTTCTACTCTATGCAAGAATTTTTCTGAAAATTCTTGGAGAGAAGATTCGTTGAGTACAAAACTTTGGTAGGTAAGGTCTCTACAGCAGATGGAGATAAGTCCCTGCTCAATAGATCCATAGGTGTTTTTGTGGGCTAAGTAGTAAGCACCTAACTGAAGTTTATAATCTTCAATCCATTCCTCTTTTTTAGGTCTATTAGATTGTTTAAAATCTATAATAGTAGGCTTACCATTATATAAAGCTATCATATCGGTAGTTCCAGCAAATTCATTTTTGTAAGCTAGGCTTACTTCATTTCCCCATATCTCTGTAAGTAAAGATAAGTTCTCTAGTATCTTATGTGCCATGATCCGTGGTTGTTGGAAGTTGGGATCTGCATTATAATAAGGGGTTCCATTGAAATAATGTTCTAAGATATAGTGCATTTCAGTTCCAATAGAAGCAGCTTTTTCTACAATTTTTTTTGCCTGCTCCGCTCCAACTCTTTTTCTCCAAGCATCTAATCCAGATTGATCTTTAGTTTTACTTAAAATAGTAGTGACCGAAGGTACCTTTTGTTCTTCTACTAAATACTTTCTACCTTTTTCATCAGAAAATCTATTGTAATGCTTGTACGGATACTTAGCGATTTTTTGTATATCGCTTATTTTAATGGTATTATTTTCTTTTATAAATTTCACTAATGCTTTATTAGCATAAGAACGATGGTAAATAAACCACCAATTATCGCTCCAGCAGATGCTACCAGTATTTTTTTAATACTGTTTATTTCTTCATGTAACTCTTCAATTTTTTGACAAGTTTGTTTCTGCATAATACGACATAGTTTTTCGTGATCATCTATTCTTTGATGTGCTGTTGCCGATCCTCTTCTAGGCATTTTTTCTCTCCGCAATAGCTGCTCCTAGAACATCGCCAGGAAATAAAGATGAAAATTGATTAGATCCAATAGATCCTAGTCCTTGAGCCGTTGTAGGTGATGGCATAGGCATAGAAGCTATTGATGTAGATGGTGTACCAAACATAGACCTATCTAATATAGGCAACGAAGATACTTCTTGTCTAGTTGGTGTTGGTGCTTTAGATACTTTTTTAGTCATAGGAGCCTCGACTTCTCCTTTTTTTGTTTTGTCTGCAGCTTCTTTAATGACACCAAGATATTGAAATAGAGCCTCTCTTTCTTCTGGGCTAGACGTAGCCGCTATTCCACCTATTTTAGTTAAATGTTCCATAACTCCTTCTAGTCCTTTATTACCAGCAATCTTAGTAGCTTGAGCCGCCCATGACACAAATCTTGGATTAGTTAATAATTTAGCTGATACATTTGCTCCAAACATAACTAATGGTAAAGCAGCTAAAAATTGAGGGTTTCCTGTTGCCGCTCCTCCTAGTGCCCCGAACATCATTCCTTGAGCAGCTAGTCTATCTGCTGTTCCTGAAGGGTTCTTAAAAGTTTTACCGCTTTCTCTAATAACAGAAGATACCTTAACTAAGTCATTCATATCTTTCACCATTGATTTAGGAAATCCTTTACCTGAAAATAAAGTTTGCCTAGCAGCGGGAGACAATTTATTCCAGTTAGTTAAAAATGTTTCTGAAGAAAATCTACCTAGTTGTCCAGCTACTTCCTCTCCTACTTCTGATGCAATTCCTTGACCTGGCGCTATTCTCCCCATTCTATCAATAATAGAAGCAACTAAAACTTTATATTGCTCTGGTTTAAAGGATGTTTTTAATGCACTTAATCTAGTTGCCCCTTCTCTAGCACCAGCCATTAATTCTCTGACTAATAAATCTGGATTAGCTTTATTGTATATAGGCTGTAAAAAGTCATCTATTTTTTGCATTCCAGCTTCATATACTTTGTTGGCTCTTTTTAATGCCTGTATTCCTTTTTGACCACCAGTAGCAAGAACATTTGTTTCAATGTCTGCAGATAAAGATTTATATAATTGTTTTAATAAACCTTGTTCTTGAGAACCAATTAATTGTAAATCAGAAAGACGATTTCCTATACTTTGTTTAATTGCTTTCAATCCTTCATAGGACATCTTTCCGCCATTGGCTTGTACGTCTTTAGTTATATCTGCAAATATTTGTTTAATAAAAGGATTCTGTAATCCAGCTGTAGTAACTTCCGCTCCAGCTACTGGTTGTAAAATATTTTTAAATTGATTAATAGTATTTTCTACTGTAAACAAAGTATTTTTTGGAACATATTGATCTACTTTACTAAATAATAAATTAGTCAAAGCCTTAAATCTACCTGTGTAACTTTCCACTGAGTTTAATGGATTAAGTGGATTTTTATCGGACACAGCATTTTGTAAAACTTTTCCTACCACTGTTTCATCTGGTATAACTATTTTTCCTCCTACTAAAACTCCATCTTGTGTCATTACTCTGGATGCTATATTTGCAACTCTTTTACCAAAATCGTCTTGCGCTTTTTGAGCAAAGTTAGCCATTCTTCCAGATGCTCCTGGTATATTACCTAACCATAATTCTGTTGTTTGAATTCCTCTATTTAATGTAACTTGACCTAAACTAGGCTGTACTCCAGAATTTACAAAAGCAGCCAATCTTGCTCCAGCTTCTTCTATTTGTTTTGCGCCACCTGTGATTGCATATTTAGCACCTTTGAATATAATTGGTGCAACTGCTTGTCCTACAGAACCAAATGCAACATCTACCGCTCTTTGTTTTAAGTGCTCTTCATTAGTTCTTAGCATTTCAGTGCCAAATTTTTGAGCAATTCGTTCGTATATTTCAGCACCTGCGGCTAATCCAAGTCCTGATCCAGCAATAGTTCCAGGCGTACCTCCTATCATAGTTCCTCCTATAGCACCAACAGTAGATCCTATAATTTCAGTTATTTCTTTAGAGGCATCAATAAAATCACCCCAATTGGTTTTTTCTCTGTCATCAAATATATGAGTAACTCCTTTTGCGTCAGTTACTAAAAAATTTTCATCTGGTAGTTGTTTCACTTCTGGGTAGAATTTTTTTAAAGTAGCTATTTTAGATTCCATGTTAGGAGCACCTTCTACTAAAAATCTTATCTTAAGAGGTACTTCTCTATATGTATCTTTTGCAATAGCAGTTGGACTAACAGTATTTGGATCTACTTCTGTTGCTACGGGAGCACCTGTTCTACTTATAGTATTTGGATCTACTAAAGTTGCTTTAGGAATAGGCATTTAGAACACCTCTCTAGCATCTAACGCAAATGTTGTTCCGTTAGGCATTTGATAAATACTAATTAATTTTCCGCTTTTTGGATCTATTTTTGTTTGAATAACTCTTGTTCCAAGAGGAACAGGTACTTCTTTTCCTCCTAATTCTATTACTGGTGGTCTTCTATCTGCTGTTAACATAGTTTTACTTGCATCAAATCCAAGTTCTTTTCCTTTAGTGGAGAAACCACTCTTAAAAGTATCTAATTCTGTTTGATAAGTACCAAATTGTTGTGTGGACGCACTTAATATTTCTTTTCTCTGTTCTGGAGTTAATCTACCTTTTCCAGTAAAACTATCCCAATATGCTTTTACTTTTCCACCAAAACTTCCTACGTTTTCTCCTAAGCTAAATTCAGATTCTCTAACTACTGATGTAGGATCTAATGTTTTCATAAACCCAAAAATCAAAGCTATATCCCCAGCTTTTGAGTCTTGAGTGGCTCCAGCAACAACTCTAGCATAACCAGCTTGAGCATCTTCAAAATTTTTAACTACTTTAGAATCTCTCCAAGTTTTTCTAAATTCTTTTTCTAGTTCAGATTGTTCTTTATTTTTATCTTGTTTTGCCTTCATCATAGCTTTTAATGCTTCTAGTTCTACTTGATCTATTGCAGCTATATCTTTTTTAGCCGCTCCTAAACCAGCCAAACCTTCTCCAAACGCTCTTGCAAATCCAGACATTTGAGATTCACCAGGTCTTGTTTGAGCACCTGTTAAAGCCTTAACGAAAGGCGCTAAAGTAATAGCCTGTCTTTCTCCTTGTGTTAAACCGCTTAAACCGCCTTCATTAAATTTTTGTATATTAGCTATACCACCTTTATTTAATTTTTTAATTTTTTTAGTAGCTAAGTATTTATCTTTGAATAAAGGTCTAAGTAATATATCCATTTATTCCTCCTACGCTTTTCCTGTGATACCTTGATAAGCAGCAAATGCACCTAAACCAGTTCCAATAGATTGTGCTAAAGGATTGGTAGTAGGAGCAGTAGTAGCTGTAATACCAGATTGAGAAGTAGGACCAGCAGCATAGATATTTTTTAAATACTCTAATCTTTGATATGGCTCGTACTGTTGTTGTAATTGACTTTGTCTCGCAGCGTCCAATGTTTGTTGAGCGATTTGTCTTTGTAATCCACCAGCCGCCATTAATTGATTGATATCTCCTTGTGCCATCTGCTGTTGAGTAGTTCCTAATTGACCTAGTAATTGACCACCTTGTATTCCAGCTTGAGATGCTAATTGTTGCTGTTGTTGAGCAGCTTGTAATGCTTGTGCAAATCCTGCTTGTTGTGCTTGCCCTAAAGCTGATAAAGTACCTCTTTGAAGTTCCGCTCTTTGAATACCTTCTCTACCACCACCAAACGCACCAGATTGTATTGCTTGTTGAGCAATACCTTGTTGTTTCATTTGCGCTTGTCTATTAATTTCATCTAACACATAACTTTGATATGGATTATAAAATTGATTAATATTAGGACCAGCTTGTGCAGCTTGTATTCCTTGTAATGCAGCGCCTATTCCAGCTTGTGCAGTCGGAGCACCAACACCAGTTACTCCAGCTTGTGTAATTCCTGTTTGTTCTAATCCAGATAAAGGAGAAATTTGTAATGCTGGTAATGTTTCTGGAGTTTGGGTAAGGCTTCTTGCCATATCCATTAACTCTAATTTTCTTTCTTCAATGCCTGGCGCTTCTCTTACAAACGATGTAGTAGTAGATGGTGGGGCACTTCCTCCACCTCCTCCTCCTCCAAAATATTGGTGTAGTCCTGTTTCTTGTAAAACAGTTCCATTACCACCATGCATGATAAGTAATTTTCTTTCAAATTCATTAATGTGTGCTAAGTGAATATCTTCTTTATGTGCCTTACCAGTTATATCTGCATATAACTTTTTAAAAAGATCTACTTTTTCTTTTGTATTTAATTTATTTATATTAATGCTCATAGTTCTCGCTCAATTTGTACATGTGTTTTGATAAATCCTTTTGATTTAAGAATTCGTTCCCATCCTGGTCTTGCAAATACTTCCATTTTTTTGCAGCCGTTTGATTTAGCCCATTCGCATATATTATCCATGAAGTGATACCAGCGTTCAAACTGTTCACCAGTTGTAATCCTAAGATCGCACACTTTAAAATTAGGATACTGCCTAATTTCAGTGACGCAACAGCAAATAACTTTATTGGTCTCATGATCAATAGCCATCCATAGTTGCATGGTGCCTTCTTTGAGATATTCCAATATGTGTTCAGCATTAAATCCTCCATTTGTTTTACATGCCTGTTCCACTAAAGGTTCAGCCAAAGCCCATACCTTGGCTACTTCTTCTTTAGTGAAGTTTACGAGCTCTGTTTTCATTTAACAAATCAAATACTCTCTTAAATCTTTTTTGTTGTTCATAGAAAAACTTAGCCCCTTTTTGTCTCATTTCCTTTTCATTACTAGGGTTAGCGCCAGCTATAATACCAGCCCCTAATACACCATCAGTTCTTGTTACAAATTCTCCATCAGCTAGTTGTGCTAATAAAGTATCTTCATTTTTATGACCATTTTCATCTTCAATATATCCATTAATTCTCATGTAATTATTAACATCATTCTCATCATGCGATATTTTAGAAGGTAGCTTACTCATTCCACCTTCATTAAATTTTTGAATACTAGCCAATCCTCCATTGTTATATTTTTTAGGATAGAATGTTTTTTCAGACCATGCATACGGTTCTGAGGAAGCATATAATTCTTCTGGTGCCGCTATAGGAGCGACTTCTACAGTTCTACCAGTAGTAGGATCAATTCGTGTCATTGGCCCTCTAGCTTCTCTTAGTTTTGGATAATTAATATTGTAAGTAGGTTGGTATGTAGTAACTGGTTTTGGTTTAAACGCACCGCTTAAATATAATGCAGCGGGAACACCAAATAAGGTTGCTCCTTTAGCTATCTTATTAATATCATATTTACCTTTATCGTCTTGGAATACTTCTAATATTTTGTCCATGTAGGATGTGCCATCACCAGTAGTTTTTGTTCCTTCAAATACACCAGCAGTAGCAAAATCATCTACTGGAATTTGAGCAGTTTGTGGTATTTGTGTTTGTCCGAATATACCAGAGGTAGCAAAATCATCAACTTGCGCTCCTTCAGTTGCTTGTTTTATAATTTCTGAAGGACTCATTCCTGGAAATGCTTGGTCTACAGTAAGACCAGTTGCTCCACTAGAAGCATCAGCTAAATTAGGAGGTAAAAATCCTTGACCTATATTCAATCCTGCATTTAGTAACATAGGATTTATTCCTAATGATTTCCCAGCCCTTTGCATTATTCCTTGTTTAGCACCTTCCACTAAAATGTTTTGAAGCATATTTTGTCCAGTCATTTTTCCCATAGATGCTACAAATGGATTACCAGTTGTTCCTGCTCCTGGTAATAATGCATTAATTCCTGTGTTTACTACCGCACCTTTAAGGGCATCTTTAGTAGACGCACCACCAAGTTTATTGGCTAACGCTGAAGTAGCAAACATAATAGATAAAGTTACTGGATCAAACATATTTTAAATAATACTTGTTTTATTGATTTTATCTTATTTATCAGGGAGGATCAACTCATCAGCAAATCTTCCTGTGTACTGATGTTCTCCAACATGTGTAATATAATCCATAATCCATGCATGGCAGGTTCCGCCAATGTCTTTCCATCGTTTACAGAAAGCAAAATCTTCCCCTAAATAAGTATGTTTTTCAGGGTCAAATTCAGTATCAAAAAAATTCCACATATGTTCTAACCTAACGTTCTTACCATTAATAACTTGGTCTTGGTCTATTCTTAAATGTGGATAGGCTTTAATCATTTTAGTAAATACCTCTCTTTTAATTAACATAAAACCAGTAGGGGAATGAGTCACCTCAATAACTCCGTTTTGAATTCTTATTTCATTATTGTTTTCTACTTTAAATGGATATCGGTAAAATGCTTTATTGCGTAAATCTTTAGCCTCTTTTATTTTACCCTCATTAATCATATGCATTCCTTTATCCCAATTGATATCTTTTAAAGGATAAGGAATAGATATAACATCTTTATCTTGTGCTACTAATCGTTCAGCTGCTCCTGCATTAAAAGAAATATCAGAATCAATAAACAATAAATGAGAGTAATCTGATTTTAAAAATTCAGATACACACATATTTCTTCCTTGCGTCACTAACGATGACTTCATTAAATTAAAATGAATTTTTACTTTTTTCTTAAAACAATGTTTTTGTAATTCTAATAATGCTTGAGCATAATGAATAGAAACTTCACTATGTACTGGTGTGGCTACAAATAAAGAGTAACCAGCTTGTTCCGTGTTCCGTGGTTCGTTGTTAAACCATATGGGTTCATGATTTTCTAGCATTGACTACTCCTTGTAAAAAATTTGTCCATTCATGTTTTCTATTTTTCCAACTATAAAATTTTTCATAAAATGATACTTGTGCTGATAGTAATTTTTGCATACCTTCGGTGTGTAGTTGTTTAGCAATTCCTTCAATAGCATAAGCAAAACATCGTGCTAGATTTTTATAGTCTCTATCATATTGAACGTATGTTGGCCACTCTGAACATGTCTCAAACAATGCTCCATAATTAGTTACAATACCATGTAAGCCACAGCCTAATGCTTCAATAGCCGACATACAGGAAGTCTCTTCCCAAATATTAGGATACGCAAAAATATGATACCTATGCATATTGTTTATAATCTCTTCATTAGAGGCATAACCAATATAATTTACATTAGGTAGTTGTTTAGCTTGTTCGTATAAAGGTTTGTATAGATCATCTGTTTTTTCAGAAAAAGCACTTCCGTAAATAGTGGTAGAAGAATATACATCTAACTCAATTAAAGGATTTTGAATAAGTTGCATAGCACCTAATAACACACTTAATCCTCTCCATGGCGTAGAAGTATAAATAAGTTTTAATTTTTGTCCTTCTTGATAAACCCCTCTTCCTGGAAATCGTTCTATGGCATTTTTAATCACCACACATTTATGGGGAGGAAGCTGAAACATCATACGAAACTTTTCTGCACACCAGTGGCTGTTAAACACATACCACTCATACTTAGAATGATTAGATTTGTCTTTAAACCAAGGTACTAAATTAGGTTGATCATAAGAGTTTTGTTCCCAAAGGATATTAATTTTATCTTTAGCTAAAGGTATTTTTTCTGGAACAGAAGTAGTGATTTGAAAATGATTTAATAAATCATTATCTACATGTTTATATAACTGAGCATATTGTAACTCAGTGCCACCTATTGGCTGCATAAATTAATTAGCTGCTGGTTTTGTAGTTACGGAAGCAACAGTGATTTGTAAATCTTGTTGGAAATCTTCTGCTGTAGTATCTGTCGCAGGATTAGCTACATCCGCCTCAAACTCTGCTTTGTCAGCATAAACTTTTCCAGTTCTTTTATTCTTTACAATTTCTTTTGCTTCTGCTGGTATTTTAATTATTTCCATTATTTCTCCTGATCAAACCCAAAAGGACATTTTCCTTTAGGTTGTTCTTCTATAGTTGTTTTTTTATTTCCTAATTTATAACCTAATACAAATCCTATAGTTATAAACAAGGCTATTAGTAATGTATGCCAAATGTAAAACATTTTAATGAATATATAGGAAAATTTTAAATTTGTCATCAAAAAGAAGTGCTATTCCTTAAAATGATTGTTAGATATATACATTAAAGGATATTGCGTATTTTGGTATATCATCTAAATTTCTTTCTGTATAATGTTGCAATATTGATGAAAATACAGCAAATTTTCCTTTTTCTGGAGTTACTTTTAAATTTATCTCATCAAAAATTAATTCTTGTTTTGATTTGTTTAAATATATAATTCCAGAAAGCGTACTAGGTAAGTGGTCGTGCTTAGTCGTAAAATTGCCTTTTACTTCTTTTATTCCCCAACAATGTTTTAAACTCCATTCATTTTTAAGCGATGTATTTAGACAAGAATTATATTCTAAGTTATTTATTAGATTAATAAAAACTTCTCTAAATTTTCCGTCATTTAAAAAATAATCCCATGAAGTCATAAATCCTTTAACATTCGTTAAATAATTATTTGTTGAATTAACTATTCCTTTTTCAATTTGTTGAATAAAATAATCTGCATCAATGTCTATGACGCCTTCTAAATAAACAACTTCTTTTTTAATTGTTGTTTGTATTTCTTTAGTAAAAAAGTTTGACATGTAATTGTCTATATTGGATATCCTTGTCCTCGTCCACCTTTTTTTCTACCTTTATGTTGTTTAGAATGCCTACCTGGACGTTTTCTTCTCCTAGATTTAATAAAGTTATTAACACCAAAGCCAGTTGCTTTTTTAGCCATTTTGATCTTCTCTAGATATTTCTAATATAGAACATACTGCACTTATAGCAGTTGTGTCATTAGTTTCAAGTAACAGCGAATCATTTTCCTGTAATATAATAGTTCCTTTTGCTAAATTACAAATAGTTGGCCCTGAAATAGAAGCGTAAGCTATTTGATAAATAGTAGAAGTAGAGGCATCGTCAATACTTGCTTTACATATCTTACTACCACTTTCATTAGTGACTTGTATATTTTGAATGATCGCTCTTGCATTAGCAGGTGCTGTGTAAACAACTACAGCTGCCGTAGTATTAGGATCATAGAATGCGTTTTTATAAAAGTTTGCCATTATGTTAAATCATACCATTTTAATAAAGCAGAAACATCACCATTTGCACTTCCTGTTCTTACACCTAAAGTTAAAGTATCAGATGTTCCACTTATTGTTTGTCCTAATTGATTTGCAAAAACAAATCCCTCCCCAATAGAAAAAGGAGATGTTTTACCGCCCATATAACCACCTGCAATTCTTGTTCCCGTTGCAGTTAGATCAACCGTAGTTAAATCATATTCTACGTTATCAGAAAAACTTGTATAAGAAAATGCTGAAGATGGGGTTGCGTTTACAAATAAACCAAATTCAAAATCATTGTTTGAGATATTAAGTACATCTAATCCAGAAGGAACAATAACAGCATAAGGTCTTCCTGATTTAATTCTAATGGTCGCAAGATTATAATAAGTATTTGTTGTAGTTAAATTCACACCAGCATTAATTTGAGAAGTCCCAATCATTTGCCTTATACCTTCTGGAGCATAACCACCTTCAGACATAGTTGTAGAACAAACTTGTTGTAAGGTATAGGTACCTGCAGCTAAGGTTGCAGCTGTTTCAATTTCATATCTTATTGGTAAGTTTGCTGTTTGCATATAAACAGTAGATAAACTGTTTGCATTATAAAATGTATGTGCAGTTATGAATTTACCATCTATTACAAAACCAACTCTAACACTTCCCATACCTAACCATTCAAAGTCCATAAACATAATTGTAGCTAATGTTGGATTTAATGTATAACCTGATGCACCTGTGCCATTTAACTTATCTCCATTCCAAGCAGATTGTGATATTTCAGTATCAGCTGGTGAACCTGTTACATAAGTACGTCTAACTATTTTTAATGTAGTACCATCTGCATAAAAGAATATCCCATTGTTAGCATCAAACATACCAATCTTTTGTTTAAGATTAGCTGTTAAAGTATTCATTACAAATGTATTTAAATTCAATAATGACTTACCTGGTTGATAAGACATAACTCTTTTTGATTGCCTTATAACTTTATCGCCTGATACTTCTGTTACATTTAAATTAACCGTAGATTTATTTGCTGTATAAGTGACTCCACCAGATCCTGTTAATGCTTCATCAAAGAGATTATTCTTTGACATTACGTTTTTAGAATCAAATATGGTTAATGGATTTGATACTCTTAATCTTCCAAATGCATCATAAGCAGTAGATCCATCTCCACCGCCAATCACTACTGGTTCTACATTGACATTATTACAAGACATTAGCATTTACTCCCAGCTAAAAACCAATTCATTCTTTCCACTTCTTGTTTTAAATCTTCTTGAAAAGAAGTATTTAATTGATTTTTTATTGTTTCTAATGCCTGTAACTTTTGTTGTTCATTATTATAATTATGATCAACACTTGGCTCTGGTATAAATGCAGTTATTTTTGCCATTATCTTCTTCCGTCTGGTTGTACATCCGCTCTAAAAGTTCCGTATCTCCAACTTTGACCTGTAGACGTATTGGATATTT
>Ga0208767_1002564_pt1 | contig 13666 bp, 13 predicted proteins | sample VirMetDEL_Mar_21_FD_184514 | JGI IMG/M metagenome (GOLD analysis project Ga0208767, IMG submission 184514) | Aqueous microbial communities from the Delaware River and Bay under freshwater to marine salinity gradient to study organic matter... | ecosystem: Environmental > Aquatic > Marine >... | reverse complement strand
CTGCTGCTGTAGATGACATTGTTAGGTTTGAGACATTCAATGAAGTACAGTTAGTAAGCAATACATCAACTACACCAATCATTAAAACTAATCTTACTCTAAAGAATGACACCCACGAAGATACTGATGGTGGCAGAGAAAGCACAGTTATATTTTCTGGTGAACAATCTGGTGGTGAGATTACTACGCTTGCAGAGATTGAGGCTTCACATGACGGAACTGCTGATGACCAAAAGGGTGACTTAATATTCCGTACCAATGACGGTAACGATGGTACGTCACCAACGGAAAGACTTAGAATAAACTCTGGTGGAGATATGTTATTCTCTTCAGAAGACCCATCTCTAACACTAGCTAACACTACCCATGAAGATACTGATGGCGGTAGGGAAAGCACTATAGTCTTCCAAGGAGAACAAAGTGGTGGTGAAGTTTCTACCCTAGCTCAGATAGAGGCAGCACACGATGGAACTGGTGATGATGAGAAGGGTGATTTAATCTTCCGAACTAACGATGGTAGTGATGGTACAAGTCCTACTGAAGTTTTAAGGCTGGATTCTGCTGGAAGAGTGGGTGTTGGAACAACCCCTGCTGCGATTGCTGATAGTACTGGTGTAAGAAGTGTTCAACTTGGAGCAACTTTTCTATCACATTTTACTCCTACTCAAGATGGTACAACATCTATATCTAACAATGTATATTGGGATGGGTCTAATAACAAAGCTCTTTTTACAGGGCCAAGCACTTCTTATTTACAGCAAGACCGTAGCCATAGGTTTCGTACTGCACCTAGCGTTTCGGCTGGAGCAAATGTAACTGCTACAGAAGTAGTTCGCATTGACCACGAAGGTATCAAATTCAACGGAGATACAGCAGCCGCTAATGCTTTGGACGATTACGAAGAAGGTACGTTCACTGGAACTCTAATTGGGTATTACGGAAACCCTAGCAGTGCTGTTACAGCAACTGGTTTATATACTAAGGTTGGTAACAAAGTTGAATTAATGCTAAATATGGATAATGTTAATACATCAGGCGCATCGGGTGATATGTGGATTTCTGGTCTACCTTTTACAAGCGCTGGTGTTTATTGTATCTTGCCTGCTCAAATGAACTCAGCAGGAACTTTCCCTAACTCTTCTCCGTTTGGTTTAGTATCTGGTACTATTTGCTATTTTTATAAACACGCTAGTAACGCAGGAGTTTCAGCAGTTGCCCACAACGCAGGAACAGGTCGTACTATTAGAGTATCAGGAAACTATAAAGTAGCATAATTACCCTAGTCGGAGGCTAGGTAGTCAGTCCATTAACCATAAGGAGATAAATAATGGCATTAACAGAAGAAACAGTACAAGACAAAATAGAGGTAGTTGGTGAGTTCAAGCACGTACAAGTGAGAACAGCAACCGTTATCAAGAAAGATGGTGTTGAGATTAGCAGATCATTCCACCGCCATGTCGTAGCACCAGATGCAGATACGTCAGGCGAGAGCGATGATGTAAAAGCTATTGCTGCACAGGTTCACACTAATGAAGTCAAGACAGCATACGCTGCACACCTTGAGTCAATGAGACCATCAGAGTAAGGATTAGATTATGAGTAGAGCTAGAGACTTAGCCGACAGAGTACTACACAACCGCACTCACGAAGATACTGAAGGTGGTCGTGAGTCTATTGTTACTTTCAAAGGTGAGCAAAGCGGTGGCGAAATCTCTACTCTTGCTCAGATCCAAGCGTCACATGATGGCACAGCGGATGATCAAAAAGCTGATCTTATCTTCAAGACCAATGATGGTAGTGATAACAATGCACCTACTGAAAGGCTCAGAATAGACTCTGATGGGTCAATACTCACAGCAACACTAGGTACAGACAACGTACACTTAGGTGAAGGTGCAGGGGCAGCTATTGTTTCTGGTGGTAATCAAAACACGCTTATTGGTAAAGATGCAGGAACAGCATTGACCACTGGTGATGATAATGTGGCTGTTGGTTTTGAAGCATTAAAAACAGAAGATGGTAATGGTAGAAATACTGCTATTGGTTATCAATCTTTGTTAACTTTAAATGCTGGGGTAGATGGGGAAAACGTTGCCGTAGGTTATCGTGCAGGTAAAGCTCTAACAGAAGGAATACAAAATACTCTTATAGGGGTGCAAGCAGGAGATGCTTTAACTCACGCTGACTATAATGTTGCTGTTGGTAGAAATGCATTATCAGGTGATACACAAGGACATAAATCTACAGCAGTTGGTGTAGGCGCATTAAATGTTCAAAACCATACTTCTTCTACAGATACTCATAACACTGCTGTTGGTTATAATGCAGGTACGTCTGTTACAACAGGTACAGGTAATACCTACATAGGTTCTTCAGTTGGAGATGCTAATACAGACGGTGTTGCTAACGTAGCAATGGGTGGTGATGGCACTTACGCTGCATTAGCTTCTGACACTAGAGGTAAGTTTACAACAGCTATAGGGTTTGGTGCTTTGTATGCACAAAACTTTACCAGTTCTACTGCTACCAATAACACAGCATTGGGATATTTTGCAGGAGGTACAACCTCAACAGGAACAAATAATACATACATAGGTTATGGTGCAGGAGATGATTGTACTGATGGAATTGGTAATACAGTTGTTGGTTCATCAGCTTTAAGTGCTAATGCTGATGACCGTAATACAGCTATTGGTTATAATGCTTTACAATTGACTACTGGTGAGCAGAATAGTGCATTAGGTGCAGACGCTTTAGTGGGTTGCACAAGCGGTATTAATAACACTGCAATGGGTTATGCTGCAATCGGTTTAGCTACGGTGACAGGAAATTACAATACTGCTTTTGGTTTTGCGGCAGGAGGAAATATAACATCAGGGTCAAATAACATTTGTATAGGTAATGGTGCAGGACGATCAGGCACTCCAGGTGGGCTTATTAATGTTGGCAGTAATAGAGTTGCTCTAGGAAACGACTCAATTACTAGTTTTCATTGTAAAACGTCCCTCACTGCAACTTCAGATGAAAGAGACAAAACAGACTTTGAAGAGTTAGATTTAGGTTTAGACTTTGTAAAGGAACTTAAACCTGTCACTTACGTTTGGGATTCTAGAATACAATATGTTGATCAAACTCAAGAAGATTGGGAAGAAAATCTTGATTTAGACACTGTAGAAAGCAATGGGTCAAAAAAAGATGATGACTTACAAGTAGGCTTTAAAGCGCAGGATGTTATAGCGTTAGAAGATGCAGCAGGATATAAACTTTCAGATAAAACAAATCTACTCGCAACTGTAACAGACGATGGTAAACAGTATGGATTGATGTACGAAAGATTTATACCAATACTTACAAAGGCTATCCAAGAACTGTCAGCAAAGAATGATGCACTCGAAACAGAAAACACAGCAATCAAAGCAAGGCTGGATGCTTTAGAGGCTGAGTAATGACACCCTTAGACCAAATCAGGATTGCTGCTGAAAGTGATCTTGTAACATTCATAAGGTTAGTAGCACCAGAGCAGGTACTAGGGCAAGCCCATGAAGATGTCTGTAACTGGTGGATAAGACCTGACTCAAAGTCACACCAACTATTACTCTTCCCTAGGGATCACGGCAAGTCAAGATTAATAGCGTTTAGAGTAGCTTGGGAGTTGACAAAGAACCCAACATTGCGTATACTATACATATCAGCTACAGCTAACCTTGCTGAGAAACAACTAGGGTTTATCAAAGGAATACTTACATCAGAGATATACAGAAGGTATTGGCCTGATCACGTAAACTTTGATGAAGGTAAACGTACACGATGGACTAACTCAGAGATTATGTTAGACCATCCATTAAGGAAGAAAGAAAATGTTAGAGACCCTTCGATCTTTACTGGTGGACTCACTACTTCGCTTACAGGTTTACATTGTGACATTGCTGTCCTCGATGACTGCGTGGTGTACGAAAATGCTTACACAGGTGAAGGAAGGAATAAAGTCAAAAGTCAATACTCTCTTCTCTCGTCTATTGAAGGTGCTGAAGCGAAAGAGTGGGTAGTAGGAACTAGGTATCACCCTGCTGATCTATACAACGATCTACTGCAGATGACAGAAGATCAGTACAATCTAAGAGGTGATAAGATAGGTGAGGATAGTATCTACGAGATATTTGAGAGACCTGTAGAAGAACGAGGTGATGGCACAGGTGAGTTCCTTTGGCCTAGAACCCAACGCAAAGACGGTAAGTGGTTTGGGTTTGACATGAAGATACTTGCAAAGAAGCGTGGTCAGTACCTAGACAAAGGACAGTTTAGAGCACAGTACTACAACGATCCTACAGACCCAGACAACGTACCTGTCTCACCAGACAAGTTTCAGTACTTCGAAAGGAAACACATAAGAGAGGACAACGGCTACCTGTTCTACAAAGATAGTAGACTAAACGTATTTGCTGCTGTTGACTTCGCCTTTAGCTTAAGTAAACGTGCTGACTATACAGCAATAGTTGTGGTAGGTGTTGATGCAGAAAACAACGTATACGTCTTGGACATCGATAGATTCAGGACTGACAGAATATCTGACTACTTCGAAAACATACTCCATATGTCAAACAAGTGGTCATTCAGAAAGCTCAGAGCAGAAACAACAGTCGCACAAATGGCAATCGTCAAGCAACTCAAAGAACTTATCAAGCAACACGGACTAGCTATAAGTATTGATGAGTTTAGACCTAATAAGAACCAAGGTAATAAACAAGAGCGTATAGCTTCGATACTTGAGCCTCGCTATGACAACATGGGTATATGGCACTATAGAGGTGGCAATACTCAGATACTAGAAGAAGAGTTGTCATCACGAAACCCTGCTCACGATGATGTTATAGACGCACTAGCTTCAGTCATAGACATGGCTGTTAAACCAGCTAGAGTAATTCGTAGGAGTAGAGATAACGTGGTACAGTTTAACTCAAGATTTGGTGGAGTTTCCTTCTAATGGCTGGAACAACTATTGACCTTCAAACCATGATTGATCCCCACGGTCTAGCAACAGACATTGCAGATCGTTGGACACAATGGAATAACGCAAAGAGAACAAAAGTAGAAGAGTGGAAAGAGTTACGTAATTACATTTACGCTACTGATACTCGCACTACGTCCAATAGTAAACTACCTTGGACTAACAGTACGACTACACCAAAGCTAACACAAATAGCTGACAACTTACACGCTAACTATTTCTCAGCATTGTTTCCTCAGAAGCGTTTCTTTAGATTTGAAGCACATGATGAAGACGCAAATGTAAAAAGTAAACGTGATGTTATCCAGTCCTATATGGAAAATAAATTACGTCAATCAGACTTTGAAAATACTGTAAGTAAACTTATAAACGATTACATTCAATACGGTAACTGTTTTGCTACAGTAGACTTTGCTAGAGACTACACTGAGTACGAAGATGGTGAACGTGCTGTAAACTACGTAGGACCAAAGCTTGTACGTATCAGCCCTTTTGATATTTGCTTTAATCCACTAGCAGCAAACTTTGGTGAAAGCCCTAAGATTGTCAGATCCATGATGAGTATGGGTGAGTTATCTAGAAAAATTGAAGAGACTGTAGACAACAATTACCTTAATCAAATATTTGAAAGAATGGTATCTAACAGAACTACAGTGGCAGGTTACGGTACTAGCGAAGTTGACATGGACAAATCACAGGCATTTATTGCTGATGGTTTTACTAGTATCCACGAATACTACGAGTCAAACTTTGTAGAGCTTATGACATTCTATGGTGACATCTATGACTCTGACTCAAAAGTATTTTATAAGAACAGAGTTATAACTATTGTAGATAGATCCTACGTAATCTACAATGAGCAGAACCCTAGTTGGTTAGGTAAGTCACCTATCTACCATGCAGGTTGGAGAGAACGTCCAGACAATCTTTATGCTATGGGGCCACTTGACAATCTTGTTGGTATGCAATATAGAATAGATCACTTAGAAAACCTCAAGGCTGATGTCTTTGATCAGATAGCTTATCCTATCATTAAGATTAGAGGTGACGTAGAAGACTTTGACTTTGAGCCAGCAGCAAGAATATACATGGGTGATGAAGGTGACGTAGGTTACTTAGCTCCTGACCCAACAGCACTAAACGCAGACTTCCAGATACAGAACTTAGAAAACAAAATGGAAATGATGGCTGGTGCTCCTAGGGAAGCTATGGGTATTCGTAGTGCAGGTGAAAAGACAGCCTTTGAAGTACAGCAGTTAATGACTGCAGCAGGACGTATCTTTCAACACAAGACTGCACACTTTGAAAGAGTATTCCTAGAGCCTATACTAAACGGAATGATTGAAGCTGCTAGACGTAACATGGATATAGCAGATACAGTTAGGGTTCTTAATGAAGATACAGGACTATTCTTTTTTCAACAAATTACAAAAGAAGACATCATGGCTAACGGTAAGATTGTACCTATTGGTGCTAGGCACTTTGCTGAAAGAGCACAAAGAGTACAAAGCATGACGCAACTTTACCAGTTGAAGTTAGCTGATCCCAGTGTTGCTGTTCACTTCTCAGGTAAAGAGTTTGCTAGAATACTAGCAGAAGAGTTAGGTGAACCAGCCTTGTTTGGAGACAACATCTTAGTCTCTGAACAACTAGACTCTGAGCGTATAGCAACTGAAGCTCAGGTACAATTTGAAGAAGAACAAGAAATAGCAATTAAAGAGGGGCTATAATATGTACGGAAATACTAAAAAGAAACCAAAGCCTAAGAAGAAGCCAAAGAAATAAATGAAAGCCGCTTGGTTTAAAAAATGTAAGACGCAAGAAGACAAGGACAAGATCAAACAAAAGATTGTGTCCAACTCAGAAAGTCTTCTGCTTCTCGAAGAAATTCTTGAGTCTATGCTTGAGGATAGACCGACTACGGCTGACTATGACAGCCCTTCTTGGTCACACAAAATGGCTGATCGTATCGGCTACAACAGAGCACTAACCCAAGTGCTCGATCTTATTAACCTAGATAAGGAATAAAACTATGGTATTTACTGATAACACTGCAACCACACAGGAAGATCAGAACAACGAGACTCAAGTACAGGAGAACCCTTCACAGGAGTCCTTTCTTGATAAACTCGTACAGGCGAAGGGAGAGAACTGGAAAAACCCTGAAGTGTTAGCTAAAGGCAAATTAGAAGCTGATGGCTACATTAAAAATCTTGAAGACCAACTCACTCAAATGAGGGAAGACTTGAAGAAACAGGAATACAAAAACGAAGTTCTTGACCAGCTTCAGACCAAGGCCGCTGAAACTACTGCAGCGACTAATGAAGTGCCTAATAATAACAGTAGCACTAGAGACCAGAATACCACTGCAAACTTTAGTGAGGAAGACCTGAAGAGCCTTGTAGAAAAGACACTTGGTCAGCGAGAGTTAGAAGCCAAAGTTAATGGTAACTTACAACTTGTTGATAAAGAACTAGAGGGAAGCTTTGGCACTGAAGCCAAGGCTCAAATCGAAAGGAAAGCTGAAGAGCTTGGTATGTCAATAGATCGTTTACGTGATATTGCTGCTGAGTCACCCAACGCTTTCTTTGCTCTTATAGGTGAGAACAAACGTCCTGTCAGCCCTATGGTTGCTGGGTCAGTTCGAACTGAGGGTGTCAATATGCAATCCTCTACGGAAAGAGATTTCAATTACTATCAGAAACTTCGTAGAGACAATCGTAACTTGTACTATTCTTCCAAGACGCAACAACAAATGTTCGAGGACAAATCTCGTCTTGGTGAAAAGTTTGGTGCATAATAAAGGAACTTAGACATGGCAATGACCACATCTAACACTTCGTTCCTGCAACGTGCTCAGGTCTACTCATCAGAATTGAAAGAAATTCTGCGTGATGAGATGATGGCACAAAGATATGTTCGTATGCTTGACGGTTTTCCTGACGGAAACACTTTCAACATTCCTTCTATCGGGCAGGCACAAGTGGACAACTACACTGAGGACAGTGCTGTTACCTACCGTCCATTAGACACAGGTAACTTTACATTCTCAGTTGATAAGTATCTCTCATCAGCTACTTATATGACCAAGAAAGCAGAGCAAGACACATTCTATTCTTCAGAACTAATGTCACGCTTTGTACCTGAACAAGAACGTGCAATCATGGAACATTTCGAGACAACAACTCTCGCTGCTCCTGAAGCTGGCGTATCAGCTAACTCAAATGAGACAATCAACAGCATTTCTATGCGTGTTGGTTCTTCACAAACAGGTGAAGTCATGGGTCTCAAAGAGTTTGCTTATGCACGTTACGCTCTGAAAAAACAGAACGTTCCAGATAGCAACTTGGTAGCCATTGTTGATCCATCTGTTGAGTACACACTTAACACATTGAGCAACTTAGTAAACGTGTCAAACAACCCACGTTTCGAAGGACTAGTTCGTGACGGTATAGCAACTGGTATGCGTTTTATTGCAAACGTATATGGGTTTGACGTATACTGCTCAAACTTCCTACCAACAGCAACCGATAACGCACTTCCAGATTTAGCTGCTGCTAACCAAGATTACTCATCAACAAATGGTGTTGTAAACTTGTTCTTCTCAGCAGATCAGTCTGTAAATCCATTCGTGGGTGCGTTTAGACAGCAACCTCAGGTTGACTACGACTACAACAAAGATCACCAACGTCACGAGTTTGTAACAACTGCTCGTTACGGTGTCAAGTTGTACCGTCCTGAAAACATGGTTCGTGTTGTCACGAAACCAACAGTAGCGTAAGGAGGTAGATTAATGAGTTATGTAAACGCAGACGGTCTAGAAGTTCTTACCGCAGGTGAACAGGGAACTCCAGCAAAGCGTGGAACTTCTCTTTCAAGTCAGAAGAAATCATTGGTGATGAATATCACAGGAACAGAAGTTCCTTCATCTGTGGCAACCCCACAAGATCACGATGCTTTCATTCCAGCAGGTTCGTACATCACTGGTGCTCACCTTATTGTCTCAACAGCTTTCACCTCAGGTGGTTCAGCTACATTGACAGTAGGTGCTTACACTCAAGCAGGTGCTGCAGTTGATGCCGATGGTATTGACGCAGCCGTAGCTGTAACAGCACTTGTTGCTGACAAAGCTGTAGCTTGTGACGGTGCGCTAGTCGGTGGTACAGCCACTGTTGGTGGTGCAGATGTATACATCGAAGCTATCTATGGCACAGCAGCATTTACTGCTGGTGAAGCCAAGTTGGTTATCGAGTATATCGAAGCCTAAAAAGCTTTGGGTGTTCCTTCGGGAGCACCCTACTTATTCCCTAGGAGATATTAATGGCAAACGTAAACCACTCTACTCTTTCTGATCCTTTCTTACACGAACCCAAAGGCGTTGCTTCGGCAAGTAGTGGTGACGTTTACTTAGCCAATGGTTCTGGCTCAGGTACTTGGACTTCAAGACAAGCAATACTAACAGTTCAGTTCCCAGACATTTCATCTGCAAGTAATCTTTACGTGCCTATACCATATGCAGGAACTATAACTAAAATACAAAGTGCTTTGACAGCAGCTATATCTGGTGGAAATGCTGTATTTACTGTCACCAACTCATCAGGTTCTTCAATGGGAACCCTTACTATAACTCAGTCAGGTTCTGCAGCAGGTGACGTAGACACACTAGCACCCTCATCAAACAATACAGTAACAGCAGGAAGCTTTATAAAGATAGCCTGTGATGGTGGGCCAAGCTCACACATTGAAGCTTGTATAGTTATCTGCGTGGATGGATCGTAATGAAAAGCACCCTCTTACAAGTAGTACAATCTATTCTTTCTGATATGGACTCAGAGGATGTTAACACTATCTCTGATACAGTAGAGGCTCAACAGGTAGCTTCAGTAGTAGAAGATACTTACTTCAACATAATTGCAGCTAGAGATATACCAGAACATAATAAGTTAATACCTCTAGTTTCTTTATCTAACAATGCAAAACCTACACACTTTACTTATCCTGCAAGAACAAAACAACTAATGAGAGTTGACTACAACATAGGAACTGCTTCTGTTCCTGACTACAGGGAAATAGTTTATGTAGAACCTTTAGTGTTCTTAGACAGAATGGATGAGACAGCTAAGAAGGTAACTACTGTTGACCAATCTGTAGAACTTTTTGTAGGTAATGATAGAGACCCATCTTATTATACATCATTCAATGACAACCATATTATAATGGATGCTTACGATGCTGCAGTAGAAGCCAGTCTAGCTGCTAATAAAACAAGAGCTTTCTGTGCTATCTACCCAACCTTCAGCCAAACAGATAGTTTTGCAATAGACTTAGACCAAACACTAATGCCTTTTCTTTTGGCAGAAGCTAAATCAACTTGCATGAGTTTATTTAAAGGTGGTCCTGATCCCAAGATTGATCAGGCTGCACGTAGGTTAAAGTCCTATGTACAAAACGATCAGTACAAAACTAGACTAGCTTCAAGAAACCAGTACGGAAGAAGTTAATGATTGAAATAGATGTTGACACAGTGAACCAACATTGTGTAATAAAGTCTGACAAGATGCTGTCAGAAATTTATGTCAGTAAAGAAGATAGTGGATACAGTTTTTTTAGAGTAAAGTTTGAAAAAGGGTCAGTACCAAGTGAACTATCTGGTAGGTACTCTAGCCTACAAAAAGGTAAAGAAGCTGTAGAACATTACCTAAGAAACAAAGTAAAGACAAAAACTGTTCAGCGTAATGAATACGCAGACCAACGTGAGAAAGAACGCAATGGCTCAAAGTCTAAGTCAGAAAGCAACTAACAACTTTGTCAAAGGTCTTATAACTGAGGCTGCTGAACTTACATTTCCTGATGGTGCTTCCGTTGATGAACTAAACTGTGACCTGCGTAGGGATGGTACTAGACGTAGACGATTAGGTGTAGAGTACGAGACAGGTAATGTTTTGTCTTCTTTTACTCTTAGTGATGCTGAACAAACAGCTACAGGCTCTTGGGTTAACGTTGGTGGTAATGCTAACTTAGAGTTCTTGGTTCTTCAAAAGGGTGCTATACTTTACTTCTATAACAAGGGTGCTTTACCTTACTCCAACCAAGTAGAGTCTAACTCAGTTAACCTAGCTTCTTATCAACAGTCTGGTTCTAACGGAGCAGATACAGCTAAGTGTCAGTTTACATCAATCAAGGGTACTCTAGTTGTATCATCCCCTGAGATAAACACTATAGCTATTCAGTATAGCTCAGGAACATTTAGTGTAACTACAATAGAGTTTATAATCAGAGATTTCGAGTATCAAGGAGATACAACTACTTACGCTACAAATAATAGTTCACCTTCACAAAACAGAAAGTATGACGCACAGAATACAGGCTGGAACACAGGTAACGGTGCACCTACAGACTTAACTAAAAGACTTACTCATCCTTGGTTTGCAGGTAAAGACTCAAATGGTGACTACGATTCTGCAGAGTGGGAAAAGATTTACGGTGGTACTACACTCACAGGTAACGGTCACTACAAATTAGCTTTCTTTACAAAGAATAGAGGTTTGGCTGCACAGTTATCAGGGTTAACTAAAATGACTGACCCAGAAGTATCTAGGTTTAGATGTGCTGAGTCTTTCTCTGGTAGAGTTTTTTATGCAGGTATTGACAGTGCTGAAAATGCTGGTACAATACTATTCTCTAAACTTGTTGAGACAGTAGATGACTTAGGTAAATGTCACCAACAAAATGACCCTACATCAGAATTTTTATCAGACCTGTTCCCTACAGACGGTGGTGAAATAAGAATACCTGACGCTGTTAAGATACAAAAACTTTACGCTTACCAAAACTCTCTCTTTGTATTTGCTGAGAATGGTGTGTGGCAAATCTCTGGTGTTGACGGTGTGTTTAGAGCAACAGAGTTTTCTGTCAACAGAGTTACTAGGGTTGGTATCTTACAGCCTCAAACATTTGTAGAAGCTGAAGGTATTCCTTATTGGTGGTCAAGGTTTGGTATACACACACTAACGACAGATCCTGTGTCAGGACAAGGTACTGAACAAAACTTAACAATACCTACTATTCAAACTTTTTGGGATGCTATTGACGCAGACGCTAAACTAAAAGTAACTGCTGTTTACGATGCAATCAACAAAAGAATATACTGGGGCTATCCTAACGCAAGTGAAACTGTAGCCTCAAAGCTTAACAACTTTCTAATCCTTGACGTACCTCTCCAAGCTTTCTTTCCTTGGAAAATATCTGACCAAGGCTCTAGTACAGACTGTGTGATTGGTCTAGCTTTTTACTCAGGGTATGGTGCTAGTGAAGTAGACCTAGACGTAACGTCAAATAGTGGAGCAGATGATGTCGTTCTATCTAACGGTAACGATGTTGTGTCTACACAAATATCAAATACAAACACAGGAGACCCAGCTATTGTTCTTATTTGTAGAGAAGGGTCAAACAATAAGATAACCTTTGGTGCATTTACAGGTATTGCTTTTCTTGATTGGACAGATACAAACTACTCATCATTTGCTGAAACAGGTTACGACTTTGTTGGTGACTTGATAACTAAAAAGAATGCACCTTACATTGTTACATATTGTAGAGTTACAGAGACAGGATTTACAGGTAATGAAAGCGCAGGTTATACTGCTATAAGACCATCAGGTCTAAAAGTCTCTGCTGCTTGGGATTTTGCTGAGGCTTTTGGTACGGCTCAACAGGTGTATAGACTAAAGTTTCCTTTGTTTCCTAACAACGATGATTTGTCTGACTTCAACTATCCAGATGATGTCATAACTTCAAGAGTAAAAATACGTGGACACGGACGATCCATGAGAGTTAAGTACGAAAGTGAACAGGGTAAAGACTTCTTACTCCTAGGTTGGGGTATGGTACAAGGAAGGAACCCTAGATACTAATGACTGAATACATAATTAGGGATGCTACCCAAGAAGATGTCTTGGATATTGTCCTAGCAGTAAAACAATTCTGTAAAGAAATACCTCACCCAGCTTGGTCTAAGATAAACACAAACAAGATTAACGAACTAGTTACTACTCTGATAGACCATGAAATAGGTTTTGTAAAACTAATAGACTACAACGGTGAGATAGTAGGTGCTCTTATAGCTATGGTTACAGAGATACCTATTAATGACTTTAAGTTTGCCCAAGAGTTAATGTTCTGGATAGACCCTGAACACAGAAATGGGAAGACTTCAATGAGAATAATAAACGAGTATACACTTTGGTCTGAACAAGTAGGGTGTAACTTTGCTAGACTATCTGAGTTAGACAATATTCTAAACAGTAAAGCTAGTGTGTTATTTAAACGTAAAGGCTACAAGCCTATAGAAACAGCTTATATAAAGGAAATATAAATGGCTATATTTACAGCATTAGCTCTAACCACAAGTTTATCAGCAGTAGGAGCAGTGGCTTTAGGTGCAGCTACATACGGAACTGCCTACGGTGTTAGTCAAACAAAAAAGGCTGCTAAGGCAGGTCAACAAGCTGTCGCAGTACAACAGGAAGCTTTTGCTGTACAACAAAAACAAGAGGCAGCTAGAGAAACAAGGTCTAGAAGGTCTTCTATTAGGTCTTTCTTAAGACAAAGAGCACGAATAAGTTCAGCTTCAGCAGCAGGGGCAGGAACTGCTGTATCAGC
>Ga0208767_1002563_pt1 | contig 13669 bp, 26 predicted proteins | sample VirMetDEL_Mar_21_FD_184514 | JGI IMG/M metagenome (GOLD analysis project Ga0208767, IMG submission 184514) | Aqueous microbial communities from the Delaware River and Bay under freshwater to marine salinity gradient to study organic matter... | ecosystem: Environmental > Aquatic > Marine >... | reverse complement strand
CCTTTAGTGTTGCCATATCACTTATTTACCCGTAAATATACAAAGGATCGCTCCCCCACCCAAGGATAGGGCGGGAAGAGAATGTGTGGCGGATATAACGATTTGAAGTGAAGCGGAAAATATATGCTATACCCAGTCCCACCTTAACACGATCCATAGGAAATGTAATTTAAATGTCTCATATTGAGCCTCCCCGTCCGCCGGAAAGTATTGGAAACCTACTAAACATTGGATCGATGGATGCATTATCTCTATCTTAAATCCCATCGGCATGCCTGGCTCAATATTGAAGTCATCTAATATACTCATTTACGCTGCTATAGGGCTGATTAAGCCGATTGAACATTTTACTCTACCGAACATATTCTCCAGCGTATATGTCTTTCTATTTAATTTTACTACTGTATACTCACCACCCGCTTTCTTGTGGTTAACCATTACTTTATCTCCAACTTTAATTTTACCTAAAGCGATAACTTGCTTGCCCTGAATTAAAGCGTTTACTTGACCTTTCAACACTGTTAATTCATCAATTGTTAAATCTTGTAATTCTGAATATTTTATCATAACCTTTACTTTTAATTTCAACGTAAATATACGAACATTACCTGCGGTAACCAAATAAAACGCACGTTACTTTATGAACAACGTATATACTTTTTGTTCGTAATAAAATTTGGTTGCCTCAATGCATGTAAGTATACACCGTGATTTGCCCACTTAATATAATACGCGTATAATTTGTTATATAACGATGTGGAATTATAACTTATAATGTGGAGGTCCACCTTATTTGATATATGTATGTGCTTATATAATGCATTAACGCGTTGTAACAATGCAATAAATAGGGTAAGGTGGAGGTATAACTTGGAGATGAGACCGTGCGTTATATCGCAAGCACTCGCGTGCATGGGTTATAATTATACCCAGCTATACATTACCATAATACACATAAGGGTGATGCTCTGTTACCCAATTATTTGTAGAATGATGTATACTAAATTGTAAATCCGTATTATTCTCACTAAAATGGTATCGCGACAATGGAGTATATTTTAATTTCTCCTTTAATACTATGTGTGACAATGCTATTGGACCTACTAAATCAACAGTGAAATAAGAATGTTCTTTTGCTTTAGTGAAATTAGATTTTAATTTATATTTTATTTGCTCCTTTGTAGCGCTCCAAAACCAATAATCTTGAGGAGAAATCATCATATGATTACTCACCATACAATTAAGTCCTCCCTCCGCTAAATAAACTTTATTTGGATTTAATAATGGGAAAAAATCAATTTTAATCTCCACATCCATATCTAAATAGGCACCACCGTATCTCTCTAATATTACATAGCGTACATAATCCCACTTGTATATGGGGTGTAATTTACTTAGATATTCGTTATAGAATTCACCGTCATCTGAGATTAATTGTTCGTTTACTTCTTTATCATCCCAAATTTTTATCTCATATGGTAAATCTTTTATGCTATCATAACATTTGTTCCATACTTTATTCCATTTAGATTTATCTCGTGGTGCTATTTGATGTATAACCATTTTTATATGTTTAAATCGTTTTATTTATGCTTACCATTTAATTTATCCATGTTCCTATCTACCACCCAACACGCTATTCTCCACCCAACATATTTCCATGCTTCCCACAATGCAATTATTGCCCCTATTTTTATCCATATGTTAAGTATTTCTATCATTGTATATACGTATTCGTTAATGACACATTCATATAAAACTTTTTCACTGAGTCCTATTCGTAATGTTCGTCGCTGGGATTATTATTATATTTTGTTTTATTTTGTTCGCTTATTTCGATTTGGTCTTTAGCTTTATATATTCGTGCTAAATCCTCTTCCCTATTTTTTACATCGCCTTTAGGCCATAGAAAACCTAATAATACGAACATCCAAACATACTCTAATATATAACCTATTATTTTTTTCATTTAACCTATAACCTTAATTATTTTAGATTCAACTAATGAAGTAATTTTGAAATTATCCATTGTTCCCTCTAATGCCTTATATGTTTTTGCTTCTGCTTCTGTCCCCGACATTGCATCCACTAGGTATACCTCTCTTGTTTTTTGTATTCTACCTCTATCATTTTCTGTTTCAAATTGTACTGTTACTTGCCAATATGTCATTTTTACTTATTTAAATTAAACTGCGTTTCGTTTTACTAACTCTAATCTAATCGCCTCCTTTTTACGTTTGTAACTAGGACTTGAATAGAATTCTTTTAATTCTTTAGTTGAGATACTTTCTACATTAAAATGTTTCCATTTCCATTGTTTGGTCATTTTGCCTCTAGCATCTCGTTTATATTCTTTAACTGATGGTTTTATTTTTGCTCCCATATTATATCTAAAATTTTATTAACCGTTTTTTTATTTGTCTTTATTGTATTATAATCCACATTATATTCATCTAATGTGTTTTTAATATGTTTATCTAATTTAAGTGATTCATCTAAATCTTGAAATCGTTCCTCACTATTATGTGAGTTATTATTTCGTTTTAATAACACATTAATATTATCATAACTGTTAAATAAATCTACAACCATATTATTGAATGATTCATTATATCGTTCTGCTGGATATCCTTTTGTGTACCAAGTATTATACATAATAGAGAATAATATAGGTGAATCTACTATAATATAATCTACTTTACCATATGCTTGTGCTATTCCTCTATGTTGATTAGCAAATATAAACAATTGATCTTTAATTGCTGATATATTGTTATCCCAAGCTACTGTTTTAGGAAACTCATATGGGTTATTACAACTTATATGTTTTTTCTTTAATTTATAAGTTAAACCAGCTGCAATACTAGATTTACCAACACCTGGTCCACCAAATAAATTAATTATCTTAGTCATCTGTAGGACAAAAAGGGCAAGGTTCCATTACACCAGTATAACCTGGTTCATAATCAATACACATAGCAGGTGATATTTCATCATTATCTGCTCCTGCTGCTCCAGCGTAACATGCATTAGAATATAATTCACCTTTATAACATACTGGTTGATATATTTCAATACATACTATTGTTTCATCTTCGTCTATAATAGGACTACACGATGCAGCTACCATTGCTAATATAAAAATAAAAGCAGCCCACAGGTAATCTATAAATCCCATTTTATTGTTATCCATTATTTTAAATCTGGGTGTATTGTTCCTAAAACCATACTCATATTACCTGCAATTGTAATTCTATATTTATCTTTTGTTCCATAAAAAGGATACACAATATGATCTAAAGATGAAGGGAAAATAGCTATATGGCCCTCTATTCTATTATCTGATATAAGTGGTATAGTATTAATTAGAGTTTGATTAAATGATTTTTCGCCAGTAGCATGTAAAAATGAAAAATAACCATTTAAACTATGTGTTCTTAATGAAAATTTTTGTTGTTCTTCAAAAGTATAAGGTATTTGATACCAAATAACCCAAGATATTACTCCTGTATGGTGGTGTAATGGGTTATATTCTGTTGGTTTTTGGAAATTCACCCATGGTTGATTGTGAACAAATGTTGCTGTTGATGAATTAAAATAGTGTTTTTCTATAAATTTTGATTCTTGTTCAAAATTAAGAAATTGTTGATAAATATAATCATTTACAGGTTTAGGAGAATTAAATTCAAATTCATTTTGTATCTCCCCTACTAAACCCTCATTTACATTTATATTAGAATCAAAATTTTTAGATAAAGAATCTATTTCTGGTTTTATTAAATTTAGTATATCTAATGGGATTTTAGTAAGAAAAAATCCAAAATTAGAAGATAAAGGGTTATAACCTAATTTATGTGTAGCAGTAGCAATATCTTTAGGGGGTTTTTGCATTACTAATATTATTAGACAATAGTGTTAAACCATCTATAACTTCTTCTAATACTCTAGGTGAAAATGTTATACCTTTTTTAGTAGGTAAACGTTTACCATCTTCGGCATCATAAAATTCTCTCACATCTACATATTCATGACCTTCATATTCACGAAGTTCTATTTGTACGTAGTTTGATTTATTTTTTTTAATTTCAATAATTTGTTGCATAATTAATATTTTAATCTAAAGTACCTATTAATACAAAAAGTGGATGTTCCGAGATATTTTTTCCTATTCTATAAGGAACCCATCCAGGAAGTATAGATAATATATTTTGAGCTGTATCCAACAGTTTAGACATAGGACCTCCAATTGAAGATAAATCTAAAATAATTTCCCCACTATTATATTTTCCTTGTATAAAATATACAAAATTAGAATTAGGTTTGTTTTTAAATAAGTTAAGAGCAGAAGAAGAAGGTTCAATTTTATATAAAAAACAATTAGTAACTTTTTGCCCTTTTGTAATTCCTATTTTTGTAATAGTACCTATTAAATTACCTAATTCTGTATCAGGTTGGGGGTTAATTTCATATAACCCTTCATTACCAATAGGTTTTAAATTATCTAAATCTAACTCCTCTAAAACTTTATTATTATCACAATCAATTTGATATAAATCATTTGTAACTTTTAATTTAAGTGTACTTCCTAAAAATGAGTAATTTACAGAAGGAAGATCAACATTATATTGCATTTGTTCCTGAGGTATTTCCGACGGTTGCTGAGGTATTTCTAGAGGTTGTTGAGATGGTTGCTCAGTTTCTCCTAATACTGTTTCTTCTCCCCACGATATAGGTTCTTTAGATTCTTCATTATTTTGGTTGTCCCAAAATAAAGGCTCATTTTGATTTGAGTTATCTTGTTGGGGTAAATCGTTCTTATTAATATCTTCTGGATTTTCCCAATTTAAGATTTGATTATTTTGATTTTCCATATTATTATCTTCTTTGTTTATAATTACTTTTCTTTTTTTCTTGTTGTTTTCTAAAATTTGATACTGGTGAAGATTTATAACCTTTTAACCAGGACATTAATTGTTCATATCTACCTTTTGCGCTTGTTCTACTCATAACTTTTTAAATATTCTAAATGATTAATTTGTTTAACTAAATGTTTACGAAGTGACTTAATGCCCTTACCTTTAGCTATTTTTTTATCTACTTTAGCTAAAATATTTGCATATAATCTTTTTTGATAATCTAAATAACTCATAGTGGCATAAATGTAATAAATTAATTTTAAGATTCCAAGTTATTTAATATTTCCTTTAAATCAAACATTTCATTTATTCCCATATAAGGACATTCATGGACATTATTATGGAATTGATAATCAAAATCATAAGAATTAATTAATTGATTAGCTTTTTTAGGTAGTTTTGCAACTAAATTATTATGAATTTTATATCCAAATAAAATTGGTGATGTACCTATCCAAAATACATCTGATTTTAAGTTGAATGCAGCAGCAGCATGTTGTGCAGCAGAATCGATCAGTATTCTTTTACTAGAAGAAAAAACTAAAGAAATTAATTGTAGATTAGACATCTTTTTTTCTATTCTTTCTACTCCTTCTAATTTATATGCCCCAGGTCTAGTTAAATGAATAATATGATATGTATTTTTATATTTAGATACAATTAAATTTGCTATTTCAATTGGTAAATCACGAGCCCAATTATATACAAAATTCTTACCAGAATGATCAAGAGGACCACCATTAGTATTTAATAATAAAACAGGTTTAGACCTTTTCCATTCATTAACTAATTGAGTTTGGGAATAATTTATATAAATTTTGGGTTGTTGATTTTTATATTCAATATTTAATAAATCACACCAGTTATGTACTAAATGTTTCTTTTTAGTTATATGGTCACTTTGGAAATAAGGTTCATGTTTGAAAATAATAACATCTTTATTTTCTATATAAGTTTCATAAAAATGATTTAACTGACTTATATTATAAACTTTATCTATGTCTGGATTATTTAAAAAAATCTCAGGGAAACTACAAACTAATATAAATTTTCTATCTTTATATTTTTCTTTAATGTCTTTAATAAGAGCAGTTGCTGCAATATTTTTACCAAGTCCACCCTGGACATGCCATATAACATATTTTTCTTCCATAACAATAATTTAATAACTTATCTTTTACCTCCAAAATATGCAGTGGCGTGTCCTTCTTCTATTAATTGTTGATTAACATTTATATCACCAATTTTAATAATAGCAAGACATCTACCATACTTACCCACACCTTGAGATTCTAAAATAAATTTATTTTTACCTTCTTTAAGTATCTCCTTTAATCTAGCTTTAGCAGCTAAACCACGTTTTTTCTCCTCTAAATCTCTAGTACGAGATTCAGGAGCATTCATTCCTACCATCCTAATTCTTATCTTCTTATGGATATCGAATCCAAGGTCAATAAGAGCGTCAATAGTATCACCATCGACTACCCTTACAACCTTTGCTTTATAAGTATACATACTACTTTCTAGTATTTTTCTTTCTACCAGATCTTGGTTTACCTTTAACAGCTTTACCTACATCCCCTACTTGATTAGCAAGGTCTTTAGCAGAAACTTTGATGTCATTAAGCTCTTCTTTTACTCTGTTAGCTCTCCTTTTGACTTCTTTAGTAGTTCTTTTAACTGCTTTTTTAGCTGTTTCTACTTTTTCTTCGACTTCGTCTGGAATTCCATCCTCGTCTTTGTCAGCAAATAAATTGAAATATTTGGTTAATACCCAAACAATTCCTGCTAAACCAGCTACAACTAAGATAATTAATAATAACGTATTCATAAATTTGATTTTAATTTAACATTGATAAGTTTGTATAAACGAATCTTTTATAATTCATACATAAATATTTAATAGCACTTAATTTACGCGGGAGTTTTTCTTCCTCAATTAACTGAAAAATATATTCATACATGTACTCTCTACAATCAACGTGTGAGATTGTATCCTTCCCTTCGGGAATGTATTGTTCGATCATTTTAGTTACGAATCCTTCTAAGTAAGCCGTCATCTTCTTCTATTGTTTCTAAACCTAAATCGTTGTCTAATGCTTCTCTAATTTCGAGTTCCAGGGGTGGTGGAACTTCTAATTCTCTAAATCTAAATATATTGAATGTAGGTTCACCCATACCACCATTCATTTCGATTAATGGGTTAGATATTTCTTCTAATCTAACACCAGTTCTACCTAAATTTGGATAGTCAATTATTTCCCTAATAGTATAATAATTACCTTCTTTAGGGATTTTATTTAACTGTTTTAACTGTTCTGATGAAAATTTATCATCAATACATTCTACAAATGAACCTGATTTCATATTATAAATTTAAATTATAATCAGCAAATTTAATCATATAAGAAGTCATTTTAGTTCCATTTCCATCTTTAAATTCATATCCTTTTCTAAAAAACTTTCTTACATTACCAGCCCCACCTAAATGTGCTGCTGCTAATATTCCTGATTCCGTAATATAAATACCATTTACTGTTTCTCCAACATACTTTTTAATTTCTCTACGTAATGTATGTTTATTTTTTTGTAATAAAACTAACATTGCTTCCTCCTGTATTTCAGGGTTTGATAAAAATTCATAATTAGATACATCTTCAAACCCAATAGCGTTTAAAGTTTTTCTACCAAATTGATATTTACCTAAATAACCAAATTGGTTAACGGCTTTATAGTTATTAGATGATTCTCTAAATCCAACTTCATCTAAAAATTTATTATGATCCCTAATTGCAGGTATTTCTATTTTTACCTCTAATTTAGGTTCTACTATTTTAAGTGGTTTAATAATTGGTTGAACTTCAATAACTTCAACTTTAGGATTAATATAAGCTATACTAGCGAATGCTGATATAATTGAAAATAAAAATACTAAAATAGATATTGTTGATATCTTCCTCATATAATTTATTTAGTTAAACTTGTTCTAACTTTTTGAACGTGTTTACATCCTTTATTTCTATCTTTTGCTCTATAAAAACCAGGACAATTACATTTCAAGGTAGCAGAATCAACCTTTGTTACTGTGTAAACCGAATCACTACTTGATGAATCAAATTTCCACGTTTTTTTCTCTGTTTTATCTTTTTTTATTTTGGTTTTTTTCCAAATAATATCATTTAGTTCAGTTTTAGGGTGAACTTTTTGCCATGTTGGGACAATATACTTATCTCCCTTTAAATCTACAAATAAACTTGGAGCAAGAAGTGGGTGTTCGTACTCGTATTTAAAAACGCTTACTGCAATAAAACTTCCGAAACCTGAGGGATTGATACCTAATGATGTGGTATCGTTATGGATAATACGTGTTCTTGTATTATTATATTTATTTTTATTACTAAATTGTAATAGTGCCATAACCTTTATTTACCGGTAAATATACGAAGGAGCTACCGCTCCTCCAAATTACTTATTAATTTTTTTTTCAAGTTCTTCTACCTTAGTAGATAATTCTTGAATAGCTTTAACCATAGGAGCTATTAATTGATAATATTCTACAGTATAATATCCTTGGATATCTTTGTGTAAAACAGAATATTTTTCATGGGGCCACACTTCTTCTATATCTTGGGCCATAATACCCATAGATAATCTATCTGTTTCACCTTTAGTAGGATCTGTAAACCTATACTTAGCTGGTTTTAATTTGCTAAGTTTTTTTAAACTCATATATTTTTATAGATAAGTAATATCACTTTTGAATCTTATATCACTAACTTGACAAGTGTAACAATATTCTACTCTTTGTCCTATAGCATCACCTACCCATAAAGCAAATGCTTCAACACAGAAGAAGTGATCTGTTAAACTACAATCATAGCAGTTAGAAGGTACATTACCACAATCTGTAACATTATAGTTACTAAAACCACACTGAGTACATTTCCATGCAGCCTGATCTGCGTAGAGAATTGAATCAGGTGCACCATTTGAACAAGCTGTAAAATAAGTTTTAGCATTATTAGCTGCATTAAAATATATAGTACCTCCAAAATTAGTGGAATTAAAGCAAAAACAAGCTGTACCAGTATTTATATCAACTGCAGTTGAAGAATATGGGTTAAAATATCCCATTCTCCAGCAACAATCTGTAGTATCATTTGGATTAAAAAAAGCACAAGCTGTATTATAATAATTTATTGTAGGTGTAAAAGGAGGAAATGTTGTTGTTGCATCCTGTCTTGATCCTACAGCTGTACCTGCATCATTTGTTGCAAACGCCCATGCATAAAAATTAGTACCATAAGCTAAACCAGTTCTACTATTTGTAAATGTACCAGTTGTACTTTTTGTACCAGAACTATATGTGGGATTTGAAGTTCTATTTGTTGAAGTACCAAAATAAAAACCTACATTACAATCACCATTACCAGTATTAGTTAAATTACCATTTAGAGTCATTGAATTAGATGTTATACTACTCATGGCATTAGTAACTACAGTAGCTATTTCTACATCAGCCCATCCGTAAAAATCACTCATTGCATCTGGAGTCGTAAATTCAGCATAAACTGAGGCGCTATGAAGTGAATTTTCTCCTTTCTCTGCTCCAATTTCTTGGTTCCATATTGAATCCCATAATTTTAATTCTCCTGAATTTGGTACTGGCATAATTTAAAAGTATTTTTAGTTATTTGATAAATTTTCTGCTCCTTTTAATGTTTTAAAATGAGTATATGCTGCTTCTGCTGGGTTTGAATTTATATCCCAATCCCATGTAGTAGAAATAGTATCATCATAAAGATAAGTATCAAAATCTGTATTTTTAGCTTCTTGAGAGTTATAAACTCTATAGATATAATTTAAATTAACTACATTTGCATTGTCTGTAACATTTAAAGTTTGGACAGAGCAAGCTGATATAAAAACATATGAACCTGAATAAGTTGTAGCAGCTTCTATCATTACAGGATTTGTTATTGAAGCTGTAGTTCCTCTGTGTTCATAGTAAGTATGACCTTCTTCTAAATTAGAAGGGTATTGAACTATTGTTTCATAGGTGTCTGTTGAATGTGTTGTATAACTATAAATTGTTAAACTTCCAGTTAGGGCCATAATTATGTATTTTTATATATTTTATCAGATATAAATATTAATTTTTATAGAAAAACGTTATTTAGTCTAACATTTCTCTTAATGAAACATTATCCGTATTCACGGATATAAAATTATCAAATTCATCTTCAACATCTAAACCATCTAATTCAACTCTACCTGCATCTACGTTTTGCATTAGTTCAGTATAAAATGAATCATAAATATCATCTCTATAAGCACCTTGGTGTACCTTTTTTAACGCATTAATTATTAAATTTTTAAGACTATTAACAATTTTTGGTTCGTCATCTTCCATCATACCCTTTGCTTTTCTAGCATCTTTTTCAATGGCATCTTTTTCTTTTGCCATCATTTGCATTATAGCTTTTAGTTTAAGTTGATCATCCGAAGATAATTTACTCATTCTTTGTTTTTCTTGTGCTGATAATTCCATATTTTTTTATATATGTTATAAATATTAAAGATTTTTAATTAGGTGATTTTTTAAATTTAGGGATATAAGGTTCTATTTCTTTTATAATATGGTGGCTTGCTACAATCCCTTTTAGTTCTGCTACAAGTATATCATCTACGTAAAATAAAGTAGTAGGAAAATTGTTAATATTATTTTTATTTATCCAATCTGAATCTTTTATAGTAGTTTTATCTAAAAAGGTTATTTGTGGTTCATCTTTATAATAACTTGCAGTACGACTAAATATAGAACTATATATATTTTGTATACGGGTTGGAAATTGATCGTTAATTACTTTTATTACTTCTATTTTCATATTCATTTTTTGTTATTGAAGTTATATTAAAAGAAATAACAACTCTATCTTTATCACTTAAATTAGGTCTTACACTATGGTACATAGAAGAAGGGAATAATAATATTAAGGATTCATATGGAGTAACATCTTTACCAGCAGCTATATTATGATATGAATGAAATGTTATATTACCACAATTTTTAGGAGTTTTTAGATATAAAACTCCTGACCAATGTTTATTATCATTTCCTGGTTTGGAATTAACTAAATGATTATGTACCCCATTATAACAGTATTTTTCTGAAATTATACTCCACATAGCATCTACACTAGCATAATTATTATATTTTTTTAAAAAGAAATATTTTAAAAAATTTATAAGATTAAAAAATTTAGGATTAAGAATTAAATTACTAGATTCAGGTGTATGGTATCCACCTACATTACTTTTAATCTCACTTTTAGGGTTTTCTTTTCTAATTTTATATACTTCTTCAGTCAATAAAGAAATATCATTTAAAGGATAATCTAAAAAATGTAAAGTAGTAGGAAATAAAATTTCCGTTTTATGACTATCTAAGTTAAAATTTATTTCCAATATAATTGAATTAATAATATACACAAAGCTAATACTACACAAATAACTGACTTCATTTCTAATTTTTCACCTAGCAACCACCAAGTTAAACCTGAAAATATAACTATACCTACTCCAAATCCGATAAGTCTTGAAGGCCAGACTAAACCATCATATGCTTCTGCTAGATATTTTGTAGCTAAAATTGAGACATATGATACTGCTATACCTGCTATTGATATTATAAAAGGGTTATCTTTAGACCAGTTATTAAAAAATTGTAAGTGGGATTGGAACCAGATAAGTATCTGCCCAATTGTAAAGTATAAAAAACCTAAAAATATTAATTTTGGATCCATATATGGAATATAATATTTTTTTATTTAATATCCAAATTTAAAATGAAAACCTTCCACCTAACATAAAATTGGTGAGTGTTGGGAAGTTTGGTATTGTTGCCTCTATAACTGTAGTACCTAAAGTTAATCCAAATCTTTTAGTAAACATATAGTTAAAATTTAAACCTCCAATTGCCATAATATCTTTATTCCATATAGTATCATAATTGCTCATACTCATTGAGAAAAACGGACTAGATACTGCTAACATTGGGCTTATAGTTAATCGTTCATTCCATTTATATGGCTTAGTTATAAACCCAGTTAATGAAGTACTGAGTAGAACATCTTCGAAATATACAACTCCTTTTCTAACATCTAACTCAAATGATGAAAATGATGTTCCAAATGCTAATCCTTTAACTGATCCCTTTTCGCCTAACCATATAAAACTATTATTAATACTACCCATATAAGTAGTAAACATTTTAGATCCACCTAAACCTAAGGAATATACTCTATTAGCTCTACCTTCATCATTTATGTTAACTTTTGTATAACTTAAATTAAGCATAAACTGCTCCATATTATCATAAACCATTGCATTAGCACCAAATGTTTCAGTACCTAATAATGTTGACTGACTATATCCAAACATAGCAGCCATATTATATTCACCAGTGGGTGCTTGCTGTGCTAAAACATTTGACATAATAACAGGTGGAGTAAATTGTCTTTTCTCTCTCTTCTTATCTTCCTCCTCTGTATCCTCGTTGTCGCTTTCCTCTTCGCTGTCTTCCTCCTCATCATCTTCAGTGTCTTCATCTTCAGATTTTTCTTCATCACTCTCCTCTTCACTGTCCTCTTCTTGCTCCTCGTCATCTGATTCGGATTCTTCTTCTGATTCTTCGGATTCTTCTTCTGATTGTTCTTCATCTGATTCTTCTTTTTCGGTTTCTTCTTCGGTTTGTTCTTCTTCTTTTGATTCCTCTTCAGTACTTTCATCTGATTCAGATTCACTCTCACTTTCGCTCTCTGATTCTGATTCACTTTCTGTACTATCATCTGATTCACTTTCACTTTCAGTATTTTCTGATTCACTTTCTGATGATTCAGATTCACTCTCTGTAGATTCGCTCTCAGTACTTTCTGATTCTGTTGATTCAGATTCTGTTGATTCCGTTTCTGTAGTTTCTGTTTCAGTAGATTCAGTCTCAGTTGTTTCTGTAGTTTCTGTTTCAGTAGTCTCAGTAGCATCTGTTTCTGTAGATGTGTCTGTTGTTTCTGTTTCAGTCGAAGTATCAGTAGACGTGTCAGCTACTTCTGTTTCAGTTGATGTAGATGTTTCAGATGATGTATCTGGTGTACTCGTATCGGTTGAAGTGTCAGGGACGTCTGTATCTGTTGAAGTTGTATCCGGAGTAGTAGTATCTGGAGTAGTAGTATCAGGTACATCAGTATCAGGCACACTAGTGTCGGGTATGTCTGTGTCTGGTACTGATGTATCCGGTACACTTGTATCTGGGACGCTAGTATCCGGGACTGAAGTATCTGGAATAGAAGTATCAGGGATGCTAGTATCTGGTATTGTAGTGTCAGGTATACTTGTAGTAACAGAAGTATCAGGTACATTAACTTGATTTGCTATATTAGTAGCATTTGTAGCTGCTTCTGTTGCTTGATTAACTGTTTCCTGTGTTTGAGTTGTTGTATTTGTTACATTAGTAGTTGCAGTAGAACATGGTGATAGTGCTTGCCACCATAACCATGTCTCTTCTAACCAAGCCTGTAATGTTCCGTTTTGGAATTCTTGATAAGTAAAAGATCTAGATTTATTATAGAAAGAAACTACAGTAACTCCATTCATTGGTACACTAAATACCTGTACTTGTCCTGTACATCTATCTACATAAGTCTGTATTAAATTCTGAGAGAATAAATTTGATGAAAATACTAATGCTAATATTA
>Ga0208767_1002562_pt1 | contig 13670 bp, 16 predicted proteins | sample VirMetDEL_Mar_21_FD_184514 | JGI IMG/M metagenome (GOLD analysis project Ga0208767, IMG submission 184514) | Aqueous microbial communities from the Delaware River and Bay under freshwater to marine salinity gradient to study organic matter... | ecosystem: Environmental > Aquatic > Marine >... | reverse complement strand
CACGAGCTTCTTCAGCAGCAATAGCAGCATCAGCGTCAGACTCGTTTTGATCAACGTCAGCCTGAACAACAGCGATAGCAGCTAGCATAGATGTCTCTAGAGCAGAGTCAGCAGCAGCGAACTCAGAACGTACAGCAGCACGATCTGTTGTAGCAGCAGCGTGAGCAGCATCAGAGTCAGCTTCGTTTTGATCAACGTCAGCTTGGATAGCAGCTTCAGCAGCTAGAGCACGGGTCTCTTCAGCAGAGATAGCTGTTGAAAGAACGCCTTCAGCAGCTAGAGCACGAGCTTCTTCAGCAGCAATAGCAGCATCAGCGTCAGACTCGTTTTGATCAACGTCAGCCTGAACAACAGCGATAGCAGCTAGCATAGATGTCTCTAGAGCAGAGTCAGCAGCAGCGAACTCAGAGCGGATAGCAGCACGATCTGTTGAAGCAGCAGCTAGAGCAGCGTCAGCGTCAGATTCGTTTTGATCAACGTCAGCCTGAACAGCGTCGATAGCTGTCTGTAGAGCAGAGTCAGCAGCAGCGAACTCAGAGCGGATAGCAGCACGGTCTGTTGTAGCAGCAGCGTGATAACCATCAGAGTCAGCTTCGTTTTGATCAACGTCAGCCTGAAGATTAGTGATAGCAGTAATACGATCAGCAATCTCTTGATTGAGGTTTGCGGAGATTGTAGCCTCAGCAGAACTAGCACGAACAACTTCAGCGTCGATGTTGCCCTGAAGGGTTGTGTCAGCAGCAGCGAACTCAGAACGTACAGCAGCACGATCTGTTGTAGCAGCAGCGTGAGCAGCATCAGAGTCAGACTCGTTTTGATCAACGTCAGCCTGAACAACAGCGATAGCAGCTAGCATAGATGTCTCTAGAGCAGAGTCAGCAGCAGCGAACTCAGAGCGTACAGCAGCACGATCTGTTGTAGCAGCAGCGTGAGCAGCGTCAGAGTCAGCTTCGTTTTGATCTACATCAGCCTGAACAGCAGCGATAGCAGCATCTTGGCTAGCCTGTAGAGCACCAACACGAGAGTGTACACCAGCCAATTCTACAGCTAGAGTAGAATCGCCCAATAGTACAGAACCACTTTTAGAAACTACGATGGCATCGGAGACGAGAGCGTCAGCGAGCATCGAACCCTGTATAACAACATTATTTTCAGGCAATTGAGCCATGATATTTCCTCCTTGGGAAAGTTGTATTTGAACCGACTGAGAATCTACTGAGCCGAAGCCATTTGTAGCTCTCAGTTTATATGAAACTGTTTCAGAAATTGTAACCGATTTCGAAACTTGTCCTGTAACCGTTTCTGTATCCGTAAGTAGTCCACCAACATACTTAAGAAGCTCTAAAGTATCGCCATAATCAACATTCCATGACAAAGTCACAGAACTACCATTTGTGGCACTTGTAGCGGACGTAGAAAAAGAATTTATAACAGGTTGTTCAGTTGGAACTATATGATATCCATCAGTGTGGGTTTGAATAGCATCGTAGGCAATACCGTATCCTTGTGACCAAATAATGTCATCATAGTAACCAGAAGCAGATTTGCCGTAAGCAAAGTTGCCACCGATTCGAATATGAGGATCGGAGTTGGTAGCATCATAGATGTTATTTGCCTGACTAGAGTAAACATAATAACAGGGGTTTCCACTATTATCATTTAGTATGTTACCAGAGGCGTCATACAAAACATATGTGAAAACACCTGAAATACGACTCACATAAATACGGATCCATGGACTCCCAGTTAGGTTAATATTGTAAGCCTTACTGGTTTGTGTCCCGGCACCGTATCTAAAATAAGCACGCAAATCATATGATGCGGCAGTGTTACCAGAGGGTCCATAATTAGCAATCTTGACAACATCTGGGCTGGAGATAAAGTGGTGTTTTAATCCACCACCACCAAAACTAGCAGCGTGTGGCTTCCACCAAAACATTACTGTAAAATCACCAGTCCCGACATTCTCTAGTGCGTCAACTGCGCCATAGGCTGTATATTCAACAGCCCTGTCGCCAGGGTCATCACCAATCAAGAAAGCACTATTAGCACCCCCGTACCAACGGCTCTGATTAGCAGCAGAATATGCCCCACCATAAGCAATGAGATCTACGCCACTAACAGTATCGGTATTACCACCGTTTATCCAGTGATATACGTTAGCCATTATCATTCCTCCGCAGAAAAAGGGAAAGAATATAACTTATGAAAATAAGAACTGTTTGGAAAAAACTGATTTTTACAGAAACGGTCATTGCCTCAAGCAGTTAGTCTTACCGAGACACTGCCTTGAACGTCTTATATAGATTTTTATTCTATCTTTTTTTCATTTATTTTTAGATACAAAAAAAGCCCCCCGAAGGGAGCTTCTTGCATGGAGGAGGTTGAGGGATTCGAACCCTCGGTGGGTTGCCCCACACAGCATTTCCAATGCTGCACCATCGGCCTCTCGGTCAAACCTCCAGCACTAGAATTGCACTTCTTGGTGGAGATAGAGGGATTCGAACCCACGACCTATACGTTGCTAACGTATTGCTCTACCAACTGAGCTATATCCCCGAAAAAGCAAATCTAGTTTATATAGTTTTCAAGGAAAGTGAAAAGAAGAAAGAATAACCTCGTGAGGGATCGCACCTCATAGCCTGCTCGCTTGGTGGCTAGAACACTAGATCCGAGGAAATCTTTCTGTAATCTTTGTTATCTGATCCTTTTTGACTTTCTGTTGCCTGTGTTTCTAAAAGTAGGGGTAAGTGAATGACAATTAGGACACAACATTCTTAAGTTCTCTTCTTTATTGTTTGAAGCATCCCCATCTATGTGGTCAATTTCTATAGGAACTCTATTGGTATAAGGATTAATCTCATTCCATCCACATGATTCACAACTATTGTTACTTCTTTCACGAAGATAGTTCATTATATGTTTTGAAACTAATAATGTTTTCTTGCTTCTTATTCCATCATGTAGTCCTTTTTTCCATTCTGAGATATACTTTTTTCTCTGAAAGATTGTTTGGCATTTATGATCGCAATAGGTATTAGCATTTACAATTGGTTTGTTACAATTTTTACAGCTTTTTTCTTTTCTTTCTCTTTTCCTCATTTTGGTTTACCTCCTATACATATATATAGCCACTCTACCAAAAAAAAGCAGTTTATAAACCTGCTTAGGTTTTTGGAGGTGAGTCCCGGACTCGAACCGGGAAGAAGGCATTACAAATGCCACATGATACCATTTCATCAACCCACCTAATGGAGCCCCCTGGAGGAATCGAACCTCATGCCGTCCGCCCAACTCTAAGGATAGGTTTAGAAGACCTATGTCGGGAACAAGGGGCGTAGTCGGACTAGGACTCGAACCTAGATATAAACGCTTATGAGGCGTTCTCATTAACCAATTATGATATCCGACCACAAAGTAATATTCAGTTTTCATTCAGCTATTATCAGAAGGCAAGACCGAACTGATAAACCCATTTTATGGGCAACAAAAAAGAATGTTAAGAAACAAGTTCCAAATCACGTTCTGAGTAGAAAGGATTGTAACGATCTGCACTACCATTGTACTGAAGCTTGTAGTTGCCACCAGCCTCAGCTTGAGTAATCAGAGCAACCTTACCAGCAAGCTTCCAGCGATTGTTGCGCTTATTATCTTTGAAGCGAACCAGTGAACCCACAGAATACTTGGGAGCAAGCGGAGCAATGTAGTTCAGAGCTTGCGTAAGATTATCCCAGAAGGTCCCAGGGAAGTAGTCAGTGTGAGGATCTGATTCCAACCCGTCACGAACTGTGTGAGGAGCACTAATCTCTCCATCACCGTGAACCCAGAAACTGAGCAGTTGATCGGAGCCTTCAAAACGAACGTAGATCTTGTTCCTGCCGTTCCCGTGATGATCACGATCTTGGATGTCAACCTTGCGGTCAACCTTTTTGGCACGGATTTGAATCTTTTTGATGGCGCTTTCTTTGAGCATATCTCTCTCCCTTACAACCTCATATTACTACAGATGCAATAGAAGTCAAGTGTTTTTGTATTTTTTTGTGCCTTTTATTTTGTGGAATAAATGGCTTGGTCAACACCTTCAAGATACCCGCAGGCAATGAAGACACCAATCATCAGCACACCAGCAACCCACAAGCGGAGATCACCAGCACATTCGTGACTTTCAGGGTAAAAAAGAATCTTCTTAATATCCATTATAATACCTCTCTCAACAGTATCAATGTATAGGATAGGGCAACAATACTAACTGAACTCAATAGGATGAGTGCAGCATCTTTTACAGACTCTTTGTACAATCTTTAGAACCCGCAGGGACAATCTTCAGGCATACAGAACTCAGACTTGCTAGCATCCTGAATAGCGATCTCTTTAGGAACTTCGTAAAACTCCATATCGATCATAAAGGTTTCCAAAGCATCTTGGAGAGTGGGTGCCCAGATTGTGAAGCTAACACCACGGACTTCGATTTGAAAGCAGTTCATAGCTCTCTCCTTACAACATTATATTATCATTGATAAAGATGAAGTCAAGCTTTAAGTTGAATCTTTTTTTGATTTTCTCATAATATTTCGAATATCGTCGAGGCTCTTTTCTAGCTCTTCAACTTTCTTTTCCATCTCTTCTATAGGGAGCTTGTCCAGCCTTTTCTGAATTTCTAATGATGATTTTTCTAGCTCTACAATTTTCTCGTTGATTTGCTTGCCTACTTGTTTTGCCTCTGCTTCCAGGGAACTAAAAAAATAGATACTTACAAATACTATCAAGAGAGATAAAAGCAAAGACTTAATTTGTTGATTCATAACTCTTCTCCACCAGCTTCTTAACTGTCTTTTCGATCCCTGGATTTACCAGTTTTGCGTTTGGCAGAATGTCGTGCCTGACGATGCTGCGCATAAACTTCTTGTCTTCATTCGCAGGATCTGTCAGGTATGGGATCTCTTTCCTGTTACACCAGTCTTCCAGCAAGCGTTTAGGGGACAACATAAAGGGTCTAATAACGTTTTGATTGCGGTAAGGAATAATCTTGCTCTGCCCGTGAATAGAAGAGAACAAATACCACTCTATCACGTCGTCTAAGTTGTGACCTGTGATGACAGGATCATCAAAGCTGTGAAGGAACTTGTAGCGTTCATTACGCCAATGCTCTTCGAGAGACTCATCTGGCGGGCAACCATTAAAATTAACACCAACCACAAGATCAATATCACGGCTCTCACAAAACTCTTTTACAAAGCCTTTGCATTTAGTTCCGAAAGGAGTGCCGTGATCAAAATAAGCTGCTGTCACATTGTGATTGTTTGAGAGGAAGTCTAGAATAGCCATTGAGTCTGGACCGCCTGAAATGGCAACTGTTAGATCTCTCGGCAACTTTCCCAAAACTTTTAGCATAATAGAGTCCTTGTGATTATGCGTTTTCGATCAAGCGCTCAAAACGCTTCATCATAATGATTTCTTTGCTGTGCGGCATTCTTCGATGAGGAGTAGAATATTCAGTAGATAAGTTTTCCAAAGATGATGTTTTCATATCTTCTGTAGCACTTACCAGCAAATTGACTTCCATTTCGAACTGCCTTTGGGCGACACTATGAAAAGTATCCCAAGTGTTCAGAGGTACAAGCTCCCTTCTGATCATTTTGCCAGCATCACATTCTGCGGAAACAATGTGAGATGTAACTCCGATTGGCAGCCCATCATAGATTGCCCACTTAAGAGAATCTAAGCCTCTAACATATGGCAAATAAGCAGGGTGCGAGTTGATCAGAGTCCTTGATTCAACAACTTCTTGTGGGATAATGCCTGCACCACCGATCAAAATGTGAGAATCTTTATTGGTTACACTGGCAAGATCTTGAATATTGACTCTCTGAAGGTCGTATCCTAGGTTTTCACACAGTTGGGAGAGGACAATATTATGAGCGCCCAAAACACGGTGAGGGAATAGTGGTTTGAAGTTTTTTCTTTCTTCCCAAGGAGTTGCCAAAACAAGAACATTACTTTGACCACTGGCTTTGAGTCTTAGGAGAAGCTCTTGTGTCTTTCTGTGCGGCGCATCATAAGTTAGAACACATAGATTTTGAGTAACCATTTTTATCTCCCCAAGAAACCAATATATTTTTGCTGGGGCACCAGGACTCGAACCTGAAACGTCAGTACCAAAAACTGATGTGTTGCCAATTACACCATGCCCCACTATTTGGTGCGCTCGGTAGGGGTCGAACCTACGACATCCTGGGTGTAAACCAGACGCTCTACCACTGAGCTACAAGCGCATTTTTGAAGAGTTTTCGCCCAAGTACATCTGGGCTCCTATCCCATTTTGTATCTGACCCAACAATCCGTCTTCCACACGCAACTCTTCAAAGGTATGTGGGTACTGAAGGTAGGGACGCTGGCTCTTTGTGCTTCCTGCCAGATCGGTTCGGGTTTACCCCTAACACTTATCTTCGTTTTGTATATAGTTTTTTCATACCTTAATTATCCCATCAAAATCATTACTGCTGAGCCTAGCATCCCAATGCCAACTCCTACTAGAAAGAGGAGAGGTTTCATCCATTTCGATCGTCTAACAGAAATATTGTCTAAAGCAGCGCTAAGGATGAATTCAGCGCTAACTCCCCAATCAGGACTTGTCAATCGCTCTGGTGGCATTCTTCCTGCTTGCATTTCAGTAAAAAACCAATCAGAAAAAACATCAGGATCGTATTCTTTCATTTCGTGTTCCATTGCTTTTCCTATTTCTTTCTCAATATTAGTTTCTTGCCTCGAAAGATCAAGTCTGGGTTCTTAATATTTGGGTTTAGTTGTCTAAGTTTCTTCTGGCTGATCTTGTGCTTGACAGCCAACTGGCTCAATGTATCACCGTTCTTGATCTGAACGGAAGCAAGTTGCTTATGAGAGCAGCCACTAACCAAAAGAAAGGAAGCAAAAATAAGAATGTTTCTCATAATCTTTCTCCTATAAACCGTAGACACCAATAACATCAACTGCTTTGTCTTCAAGGATGTTTCCACGAGGGAAGTTGCGAGCAGGGGCTTTCCAAGAAGCAGCCTTCCAAATCAAGCCGTCCTCTTTGCTGACAAAGAACCAGGCGCTTTTGTGGTATTCGCCAGATTCTTGGTAAACCTTGTAATACTTTCCACCCTCTTTGATTTTGGCTTCGGGCACATTCAAGTTTGAAAACTTGGACTCGTAGTGCTCGTTGAGCATCTCTTGACACTGCTCAAGAAAATCACCCATGTGGAACTCAACTTCGGGATTTGCAATGGCCATTTCTCTCTCCTTACATCTTATATTACCATAGACAAAGGGCAGGTCAAGCTTTTTTGAAAATAAATTACTTCTTTTTATTGCGTTTGCTACGCATATACAGAGATTGTTCCTTCTTCAATCTTTTCATAGCGTGCTTTTTCTTTTCGTTCACTTTCCGCAGCATTTCTTTTTGCTTCGCTGCGTGTCTTGAGTTCAGCCAAACGAACAGGATTATTGTACCACCAGGTAAAACCAGGGCTAACAGAATACCAACCAGTAGAGTAAATGCTGTAATCACTCATTTGTACTCCTGAAGCTGAAGGATTGTATCAGTTGGGCTCTCTACATTATGATAATAGGCGCATTTCATAGCGATGTCAAGATCATTTCCATCTTTTATTATTTTGTCCCCGAAAAACACACACTGGTCAGGAGTTTCTATCATATTTTCAAAGGCATAGCTCTTATCCCAGCCTTCCCTTGAAATATCGATGGAGATCTGACCTCCAAGATGAAAAGACAATCCCCAGCCAGCAAACTCTTCTCTTAGTTGTTGTATTATCTTTCTTCTTTCGTTGCTTTTCTTATCCCACTTGATATAATCGGCTCTTTGTTCAACAGAGCAGTCTCTGCCGATGACTGAGAAGTTTATTTGACTCCCTCTCCACTCAACAAAGGTTCCTGTCTTTATTTTAGTGTGGGTCCTTGCAGCTATCTTCAGCAAAACGTTGACTATATGATTAATATCGGCATCACTGTAGTGATCCTTTAGTTTTACTTGATGAATAAGCTCAGGCTCTATGGGCATAGTCTCGTCATCCATATCGAGATTACAGTTGTAAACCATAGTGCCGTTACAAGTATAGACTCTATCGAAAACATTCAACAATACTGCTGTTGGTATTTGGTTTTCTACTTTTTCAAGGCTCTTGCCAGTTACAAGATGCTTTTTTATCCCAGACTTTATGGATCGCAACTCAAGAATCATCTCATTACTGATAGGTTGACCATTATCTGTAACAGTCCCGTCTAAGTCGAAGATAAGGGCTTTAGGAGTTGATTTCATAGCATATGATCCCTCAAAACAGCCGAAAAGATAGATATATCGATGGGTTTTAGCATTAAGTAGCCAATAACATCGTATTCGTACTCATTTGAGAGAAAATATGGGTTCTCTTCTTCTCTGAAGGCTATATTAGTGGTCTCTGGGAGCGATAGGACGGTATAAAAGATGATTTTATTGCCATCTTTGTCCTTTTCGCCATAAAAAGCATCAACTATTACGCCAAGACGATCAAAACGCTTAGTACGGCACAAAGTACCGATATCCATAGCTTCTGGTGGGATTTCCTCTATAGCGTAGCCGTTAACTATGCGTTTTTCTTCAATTTGTTCGCTGTTTTCTTCCAAAAGTCTCTTCCTTGGATTACTATGCTATTATTTTACTCCCAAAAGGTCGTTTTTTAAGAAAAACACAACATTTTAGGCTCTAGCTGTCTCTCCAGAGGTTGTTAGAAGCGAACTTGATGACTTCTTCAGCGGAATCTTCGTTATAGCCGTACTCATCGATTAGAGTTTTGACCATTTCGTTGTATTTTCCTTGCTGCTTCTTGTCACGGCTCTTAGATTTGGTTACAATTCTTGAGATTTCCTTGACAGATGATGTCAATTTGTTCTCAATAGCCTCTCTGAGAGGTGCGTAACTCTTCCAATCCACTTTTTCGCCTCGGCGGAGCTTGGAGAACATATAAGCAGTGATATCAACTCTGAAATTCTCTTTAGCAGTGCCGACAATGCCGATCTGCTCTTCGATAGAAGCCATAAAAGCCTCATCAGGGTTGATCTCTTCGTTAGTTACACGATCTTTTACAGTGTTCATATTGACATAAGCTTCAGCGTGGTCAAGATAGTTGTTGAAAAGTGATTCTGCCTGCTCGTCGTAAGCAGAAACGAAGGCTTTTGTTATTTCCTTCTCTAGAATGTTCAAATATTCGTCGTGAAGAGTCTTACCAAGGAACTCTAGAAGGCGATTTCTGTCATCTTCGACAACAATCTGGTCTTTCACCTGCTTGATGAGAGCTTCACGGATAGAAATGGGTGTTACCATATTCTTATCGCTGTCAGATAGGGCAGCATCGATAGCTTTCATAATGAAACGAGTAGAAATACCAGTCATACCCTCGTCTCTAGCTTCATCTCTAAGATCATTAATGTCTACTTTCTTGACGTGACCCTTTTCGATGACCTCTTCACCAGCATAAAGCTTCATTTTGGTCAATGGATCGACCTTGTTTGAAGGGTGAAGGCGACTTAGGACAGCAAACATAGCTGCAACTTCAAGAGTATGAGGTGCAATGTGACCATCAAAGTCAGAAAGACCGAGCATTTTCTCGTAAATCTTCTGCTCTTCTGGAACTTCCAAACAATATGGGACGTTCACACGAACAATACGGTCCAAAATAGCTTCGTTAGTGTTCTCAGACTTGAACTTGTTCCATTCAGCTTCATTACAGTGAGCTAAAATGACGCCATCAAAATAAATCATTGGTCCCTTGCCTGGTGAAGGTACTGATTTTTCCTGAGTAGCGGTAATCATTGTGTGGAGGAACTCGATTTCGTTCTTGAAAACCTCAACAAACTCAACGATACCACGGTTACCAACGTTGAAAGCACCGTTCAAAGACAATACTCTTGGATCATCTTCTGAATAAAGGTCAAGTTTTGAGATATCTTCGCTACCAACAAGGATTGTAACGTCCTGACTGTTGGCATCCATTGGAGGAACAACGCCAACACCACGACGACCACGTACTGAATAGGAAGATTGAGTGATTGGCATAGACATATAATCGTTGCCAAACTCTTCTGAGAGTCTGTGACGACATACTGGACACAAGTCACCTTCGATTTTGATGCCGTAAATCTTCTCAAACTCATCACGCAAAGATCTTGGGATCAAGTGAAGTGGCTCTTCACGGATTGGACACCCGTCAATGTGGTACATTGGTTCACACATTTCAAGAGCAGACTTGATGTGTTCCATAAGGGCAGACTTACCTGCACCTACAGGACCGAGAAGTAGGAGTACTTGGCGACTTTCTTCGCCTTTCATAGCAGCGGAGCGCAAGAAGCGCATAATCTTAGCAAGGGAGCGTTCCATTCCGAAGAACTTGTCTTGGAAGTAATCATAGGTTCTAACTTCTTCGCCACCAAAAAGCTTATTGCAGCGGGAGTCAGCAGTTGACATTCTGGTGATGCCCTTATCAGCAAGTACATTATAGAGTTTTCTGTGAGCTAGGTTAGCTACAGTTGGATCAGCTTCTACAATCTTTAGATACTCTTCCATAGACCCAGAGAACTTCTCTGTTTTCTTTCTATCTTTATGTTTTTCGATAAGTTTTAGAAACTTATTTGACTTTGTTGATTTAGACATTTTTTAGAACTCCCATTCTTCGTCTTCTATGATAGTTGTAAACCTTATATTTCCTGACCACAAATCATTTATATATGAAAAGACTTTGTTAGCTTCCGCTAGTTCAAGATCTCTTCCGTCGTGCTCGTGCTCCAGTATCAGTGTACCATCTTTTTTAAGTTCGTTCACCATAATCACTGGCACGGAGTTGAGCCCTATATTTCTAATTAGCTCGTCACGGATAGTTCTCCAGCTTTCTTCGCCAGAAACATCACGGATTCGAGCAACTCCCTCTCTAGGACTGTGAGAGTAAGTAAACAAATTCAACTCTTTACAGAGTTCGAGGTTAAAGTAGGTCTTTATGAAAGTTTCATCGTTGTGAGTCTCTCTTGCACGCAAACACTCTTCAAAGCCCATAGTTTCTTCAATGTGTTTGAAGATCTTATACCCAAGGTGATATGGGTTGACACGACCTAGGTGAGGGCGGATAACTTGGTTATGAAGGCGAATAAAAGAAAGATAGTAATCATCGGGCATACCCAACTCTTGAACAATCTTCTCGTGCATCAAAACTGCCCAACCCTCGTTCATAACTTTGGTGAGAGCTTGGGGAACAAAATAAGAAGACTCGTTAGCAACGATGTTGATCAAGTCTCTTTCCCAAGACTCAAGCATTGGATTATGTTCAGCAATAAACTTCAATAGGTTTTGATCTGGTTCGATGGGCACCTTATTTAAATCAAAGTTGTCCCATTTTCCAGTAGTGTCATTCAAAACAATATTTTTGTAATACTCTCTTAGTTTTTTGTGGTCCCGTCGTTTTACACCTGGAGTGCGAGGAACCTGATACCTGATAGAGTGACAAGCATCTAGAATCTTCTCTACTCTTTCGATTCCGATGTTTGGGTCTTCCATATACTTCTTGACTCTTTTACCAGAGGCTTTGAAGCGATCTAATGCAGTATCAGCGCCTGTCTCGGCAAACATACGGTTGTTCTTGAAAAAGTCACTATGACCAACGCAATGTGCCATTGTAAGTATGTGAGTTGGCATTGGGTTCTCAGTCATCAAATATGCGATACTGGGATTAGAGTTGATGATCATCTCATAGGGAAGTCCAGACATACCCAAGTTGTATTCTGTTTGGATACGATCAAAAGACTTGCCGTAAGACCAGTGTCTGTAATGTGTTGGCAAGCCTGAGTATGCCATATGACCGATCATTTCTTTATAGTCACAGATCTCATATGCGATTGGATACCAGTCAAGACCAAACTTTTCTCCAAGTTTGCAGATCTTATCATCCCAGTCTTGAAGCTCTTCCATAGACCAATCAGCCATTTACTTGCCTCCAAATAGTTTCTTAAACGCTTTCCAGATGTCATCGTGAGTTCCAAGCCTCACCTTCTTGAAAGACTTATCTTCAAGCGGAGTAACCAAATCCCACAAAAGCTCAATAGCTCCAAAGGTTTGGAAGAATGATCCGTGTTCATACTTTCTGAGATCACCAATCTCTGTGTAGCACATCATCTGGTTTATTTCTTTTAGCCTTCGGAATGCTTCGATAGCCTCTCCGTTATCAGAAGACCAGTTATCACCATCGCCACAATAGAAAGTGTAGATATTCCAGTTATTTGGGTGGTATCTCTTCTCAATAATCTCCTCAGCCTTTACAAGACCTGTCGAGACCATTGTGCCGCCGCTGGGAGCCCTGGTGAAGAACTGCTCTTCATTTACTTCAGAAGCCTCAGCAGTGTGGGAGATGAAGACCACATCAACTGAAGAGTATCTGTGATTGATAAATTGGTACAAAAGAAAAAAGAAGCTACGAGCTAAAAACTTCTTGGACTTAGTCATAGACCCTGAAACGTCCATAATAAAGAAGATGACTGCTGTTGTATTATCCTTTTGAACAGGAGCTATGTGTTTGTACCTAAGATCACTATCGTGGAAGGTAAATCTGTCATCACTATTTGGATCATAGGTGCCAGCCTTGATGGCAGCCTTTTTTCTTCTAATCTTTTGTTTTATTGTTTCTTTTTTTGACAATCTTGGTCGAATGCCATAAGGTCTCTTGCCTTTTCGCTTCATCTTTTCTTCAGTAATAAACTTGAAGCGCTTCTTCTCTAGGTCTGGTAAGTTTAGGTCTGCAAATAGGTACTCTGCGAGTTCTTCCAAAGACATCTCAACTTCGTACATTTCTTCGCCAGCTTTGTTACCAGCCTTATCGCCGTTGCCCTGTCCTTGTCCTCTTTTTTGTTTCTTCCCTATTTGTTGACCTTCTCTGATATCGTGACCCTGAGCAGATCCGACTCTTTTGTTGTTTTCGTTGTTTCCGTAAACAAAGCGGTGCTCTTTGATCCCCTTTACAGGGATTCGAACTTTCTTCTTGCCGTTTTGTCCGATAATACTTTCTTCAGCGACAACGTCTCTGATGCTCTCTTTGATAGCATCTTCGATCTTTTTTCTGTGACGAGTTCTATCAGCAGAAGATCTGTCTGCGATTGTCTTGTGTTCTTTGAAAGTACTCATATCATATAGACCTCCTAGTAAGTAGTTTTATTCGAAACTATTCGGGAGATCTAATGTTGTATGGTCTACATTCTGCTGCGCTTTTCGGCAGCCTTAAGTTTTAGCTGAGCAGCTAGTTTCTTTTTCCAGGTTCCCTGGTCACGAAGAACTTGAACTTCACCTGAGTCTATATCACGAGACATAGGGTCTTCTATAGCAACAAGTTCTGAAACTTCACCAGCAGCAGATCCCTTCTTTGTTTGTCCAGCCATAAACAGAGGCAAGACTCTTATTGGGTACTGATAGTCTATGTCTTTGGTGGCACGGTCTAGTTCTTCTACATCAACTACGATACCATAGAAATAATCTCTAGTATCAGTCTCATAGTTCGGAACATTATAGATTACTGCATCCATCTTCTTTGGAAGCTTATCTGTTACAGCTTCTCCACCACGAAGATCTAGGTCGCCAGTAAAGGCTTCACGATCCTTCTCTT
>Ga0208767_1002561_pt1 | contig 13677 bp, 10 predicted proteins | sample VirMetDEL_Mar_21_FD_184514 | JGI IMG/M metagenome (GOLD analysis project Ga0208767, IMG submission 184514) | Aqueous microbial communities from the Delaware River and Bay under freshwater to marine salinity gradient to study organic matter... | ecosystem: Environmental > Aquatic > Marine >... | reverse complement strand
AGGTGCCACTAGTACCTGATGTACCTGTAGTTCCTGAAGTACCAGATGTGCCTGAAGTGCCTGTTACACCTGAAGTGCCTGAAGTGCCTGTTGTTCCTGAAGTACCTGTTGTACCACTAGTACCTGAAGTACCTGAGGTGCCAGCTAAATTTGATTCATCTAAGGTTTCCCCTAAGTATCTGTAACCCGATAACCATAATTTATCACTAGTACTAGGAGCAACATCTGTACTTACAAATTGTATAATACCAGTTTTATAATCAAATTGATAATCGTTTACCCCAACAGCTATAGCATCTCCTTGGGTAGCTCCTTTTGATAAAACTATATTATATCCTGGGGGGTTATCCTCAGCTCTTAATGTTGGGGTTGTAGGATCAATATATTTATTTGAAATCCAATTAGTTAATTGAGATCCGCTAATAATTTGGGGGTCTACAGTAGAAGATGCTGGATCAAGAGTAAACCAAGTTTGATATTTGTTTGAGGTTTGGATTTCACCAGGGGTAAGTTCTAATCTATAATAATATATAGCTATTGCAACTTCAGGAGTAAAGCTAGGATCAGCTATACTGCTAGAAACTATTTCTCTATCTTGACTACTCGCTGAGTAGGGTAGAGAACTAGTAGGGAGTAAACCTTGTTGAGTATAGATTTCGGAAGTGTTTAAATCTAGTACCCTTGAAAAAGCTTCTTGGCTATCAGTGTCAGCAATAGTATACCTTAAACTTTGAAGTAGTCTATTAGATTTAGTATCTTTATTAAAAGTAGCCATATATTATAAATATTAATTAATTGTTATATGTAACCGATATATCTTCAACAGGAGAAGGATCTCCTTTATATCTAATTAAAATTATAATATTGGGATTAGAACTATTTAAACTCATATTTAAAGCCGAGATTAAAGGTACTCTATAAGAAGTATCTGTAATACTACCACCATTAGTATTTCCTAATATATCTATGTTAGAAGTAAAAGGATTTAATTGATCATCATTACCCTGATTAGAAGCTATTACATTACCTCCTGCTATAAATGATATATCAAAAATAGTAGGAGTAGAAAAATTAGAAGCTCCTGCAGATTCAAGTATTAAAGCTACAGCTACTCCATTTGAGGTAGAATTCCAGTTAACTAAGGTTTTACCTACATCTATATCAATACTAGATTTAGGTACACCTGAATTGTCTTTGAAAGCTCGTGCGTAATATTTATAACCACTTGTAGAAGTAGAATGTTCATTTAACCAGTATCCATATGTACCTCCTGCTTTTACTAAATAGCCAGGTTTTACCTGCAAATCATATTTAGCTAAATTATAGACACTATATGAACCTGTAGTAAACTTATCTCCATTATCATATGAACCTGAAAGGCAAGGATTGGTTATTTTAATTCTATAATTTTCTCCTACAAAGGATTCAGTACCTCCTGTTAATGTAGAGGTCTCGTATCCTTGAGTACCTCCATAAAAAGCTAAACTACCTGAAGCTGAAGGTTGGCCAAATGTTCCTTCTTCATGATAATCAAATGATATAGTTCCAGGGAGGGTTTGGAGGGATGTATCGTTTTGATCTCTAAACTGTTTTATCATTTTAAAACCAGTAGGAGTTTCAGAAGTAGAACCTATATTAGTATACCCATTACTAGGAGCAAAAGTTATACTTCCTGTAAGGTGGACTATACTAGATTCAGAAGGATAGGTATTAACAGCAATCGCAGTCCCACTAGGGGTAAAAAAGGTATTTGAATAAACAATTTTCCCGTTGGAATACATTTTTACATCATACCTCCCACCAAGAGGATTATTTATAACTACATCTGTAGTGCTTTCACCAGTACCTGCACTAAGAGCATATTGGGCAATAATACCTTGATTACTTTCAGGGCTCCAATATAAAGGATCACATAAGTTTAAAAGTGAAGATGAAGCATACCACGTAGCATTTGTTAAATATGGAGCTCCTGAAAGTGATCGGGAGGTAGCTGTAAGGGCACCACTAAATCCATAACCTTCTGCTACAGTACTGCTAGGTAAAGTAGCATTATAAATATAAATAAAAGGGGCATATAATATTTCCTCCTGTTGTGTATAAAAAGTTGAATATGCTGATATATCAGGATTAGAAGTAGAGGATGAAGCTATAGCTATTGAGGAAGTTATTCTATAATATCCAATAGATTCTGTTACATTAGTAAGACTTATCCCCCCATTATATAAGTTAGCTTGAACTATTTCTACAAATTTACCATCCTGATAAACAGGAGGGATAACTGATGGGTTTGCAGTATTTATATTTCCTATAGTTAAACCATTTAAAGTTCCTTCTCCTTTTTTAGATAAAGTAGTTTCACTAGAACTAGTAGCTGTTTCGATTTTATTGCTACCGCTAGAAAACCACCAATTTTGAGAAGCAGAAACGTAAAAATAATCCTCCTGATTTCCTAATCCAAATAATTGATCATCATTTGATGATGAAACTGTGGTATCTCCTGCTGCTACTGAGGAGTATTTAATATTATAACCATCATCAACATATACATTACCCAATCCTTGGAAAAAGTAATTTCCCATAGTAGAAAAGCCTTTATCTACTATATAATTGACTACACCATTTGTAGATTCTGCAGGTACCCTTCCATATGTTCGAAATAAAATTGAACTATTACTATTATTACTAATTACTTCAGATATATTACTATAATATTTAGTGTTAGGTTGGGGAGAAGGAGCAGAAGCACTTAATAAACCAGCTATAAATCTTAAAACTTCTGATGTATTAGTGTTAGCATTAAAGTTTTCAAAATAGGATCCCTCTAAATTTTCATCCCAAGCATTACTTTTAGGATATCCTACGTTATGGTTATGTGAATAGATAGATTCACTAACTAAAAAAGCATAATCCCCAGTACTTATAGAGGAAGTACCAAACCCATCTCCCGGAGCACTTTGAAGGGTAGAACCTGTAACTTGTAGTGTATTTGTAGTAGCATAAAATGAACCTGTTTCCTTAAAAATACCACTACCTCCTTCTATAGTAATAGAAGCAGTAGTTGGAGTAACTACTGAAATTTCTATCCCACTACCTGAAAATTCTAGAGTTCCTATATTAGTAAGAAATTGGGAACCTGTAGATACTGATAGTGTTATATTACTTTGTCCTGAGGTGCCACTCGTACCTGAAATGCCTGAAGTGCCCGATATACCTGAAGTGCCCGAAGTGGTAGAGCCTCCTCCCCCTCCTCCTCCGCCATAGCTACCCGTATAGTAAAGCTTTTGGCTAGAAGAATCATACATTACTACCCCATCAGTAATACTTGAACTATCAAATGATAGAGAAGCAAATAATGAGGGAAAGCCTAAATCTATTCTTGTTTTTTCAGCCATAAACTAGTGGTTCTTCGTTATAAATATTCAAGATTTATAGTATCTCAAATAATCCTCACGAAGGTATTTTCTAAAACCATAAAATTTTTTATTTTTTTCTTCTAATAAAACTATGTTTTTATTAGTATTATATACTTGGCTTTCACCACCAGTTAAAGTCCAAGGTATACTAAAAGGAGCCCAATTTATAAAATCAATAGCAGAATCTTGTTTGACTAATTTACTATAATCAGATTTAGAAATTTCTAAATAAATAAATTCATTTCTTTTTTTGCAAAAATACCTTTGAAATTCACCTAATTGGTAATCACTTTGTGTAGGTTCAGTATAAAATAACTGTGGGATTGGGATGTAATCTTTACCTAAAGGTTTTAAAAAATTATAAATATTAGCAGTTTCATCATCTATAGTTTTTTGATTTATAGAAGGAGAAAAATCACTAGTTAACCCTCCAGCGTAAAAATTAATAGGCCCATTTTGAGGGGAATCTCCGGGAATAGGTTCTAGTTCAAAATTAGGGGGGTTACTAGGATTTTTGCCTGTAAAAAATTTTCCGGTATAAATTTTATAATAATAGCCTATGTAGCTAGAAATATTTCCTTTAATACGAAGTTCACCCCCTGCTGTGTATAAGTTAGTTTGAATTCTATTTTTAGGAACGTAAGGCATATGTTATAAAATTTTAAGATCTTCCAGGTGGGTTCCAATCTACAGTAAGTCCTACTCTTTCGAGTTCAGCTTTTGTTAAATTAGTAAATTCTTTAGGTAATGCCCCATCTGCTACACCACCGGCATTTACTATTTCCATTCCGTATAAATTTCCTAATTTTTGCCACAAATTATACGTACTTCCAAATATCCTACTTTTTCCTTTGCCAGTATCTATATTTGTAGGTTGGTTTTTGTATGAATTTATTTTTCCTTCGCCTACACCATTATTTCTTATTTTTATACCTATTCCTACAAGAATACATCCTTGTGAATGTTCAGGAAGCCAAGTCCCACCATGGATTAAAATTCCATTTCGTTTAATATTATTGTAACTCCAACTTTGAGTAAAAGTTCCATCCTCTCTCATTAGTCCAATTCTAAATGTAGGTTGGTGGGTTGCTTTGCTACCATTATCTGATTTTGCAACCCAAGTACCTCTTGGGATACTACTCTCAGATTTTGTATTATTTGTCCAAGATCTTTCTAATGTGGATACAACTTGAACTCTAGTACCGTTTTCATCAAAAATTTCCATATAACCTACTGTACTAGTACCATCATCTACTAATCGAGTTAATCTTAACCTAATTACACCAGGGGTAAGGGATTGTATTCCATCACCCTTATCAGCGGGAGGTGGTGGATTATCAGGTATTTTATAAGAAGTACTACTTTTAGGTTTAGGTATAGAAAGGCCATTTATAGTAGTAGTCCATTCTTTTTCATTTATAGAGTGAGTTATTCCTTTTATAATAAATTCAATATTATTTCTATAATTTTGAGGTAAATATTTATCTATAATTGAATATTTTTGAAAAATTTTCATTCCTGAGAGTCCTTTCATTTCTAATGAAAGGTCTATAGGTATAAAAGAAGAAAATACTTTGCTAGGACTTGATAATTTTACTACATTTAAATAGGTAGGTTTTAATCCCTCTATGCCTTCTCTAAGGTATTTATTATCTATAGCTATTGTTAATTCAGAATAATTATTTTCAAATTCTTTTTGAGTAGTAGAAGAAGGGTTTTCAGAAGTAGTTTTTGAAGGAATAATTCTATCTTCTAAACCTTTGTTCCAATTAGAAAAAGCCAAAGATTCATTATCAACATTACCACTATTAGAAGCTTGGGCCCCGATTGCAATTTGTTTAGCAAAATTAGGAGATAAAAGAGATTTAATAGAACTTTTTGTAATAAAACTTCCACTTCCTTCCTTTAGTTTAATTATATTAAATTTTGTAGGTGTACTTTCAGGTACAGGAAGATTTTCATCTATTACAAAATACTTATTTTGAATATCATCATATGTAAGAGAAAGATTAGTAACATTACCTAAAGAATTATTAATTCCTGTAAAAATAGAAGACAAAAAATCATTTACACTTAAAATATTATCCTGGGTATTAATGTTTTTGTTTAAGCAATCTAAAACAAAATTAAAATTAAGATAAATGTGAAGGGTTTTACTTTTTAATTCATCTTCCTCATTTAAAAATGATGTATCATAAATGTAATCCTCCCATGTATTGATAATAGGTGGGATTTTAGAAGGAATTAAACAAATTTGGGGGTTTAAAGACAAAGCAAGTTTTGAAGGGTTAAAGCAATAAGTATTACTATAATCTATATCAAATTGGCAAATACTGTCTCCATCTCCATCATTTAAAAAACATAGATTTTGGAGTATCCTTAAAAGAGTACCTAATTTTAGATAATAAAAAGGTTCAACACCAATATCAGTAGTTCTTTCAATAACTTGGATAACTTCGTTGTCTACTACATCTCCTTTATTTTGAACCTTGTTAATTCCTAATTTGTAAGTAGTATTTATTTGAGTTGCTGTGATGTCTTTACCGTTTATATTGCCCCCAATGGTAGACATAGTTTCTTTAAATTCATCTAAAACTTTTCCTAAAACAGTTTGGGTTCCTACACTAGGATTAGTAGGGGGGAAAGATGCTATAGTTGGAATTCCTTGAATAGTATTTTTAGCATTGGGGTATGATACGGGAGCTTTTAAAGATTCAATTACATCTCCATATGTTATAGCATCTAATTCTACATCATACCCCCCATGTTCATTAAAAGCCCAACTAAAGTTAGTTACCCACCCCATAAACCCATCATAGTTACCACAAGAATTTTTTCTTGTTTCTTCAATTTCTTTTAATCGTGTAAATCTTCCTTTTTCATTATTTAAAAATTTTGTAAAGACTGTATCTGTCGGAGTTGTTATTAATTCCCCATCATTATTATAATAAACTGAATGCCCCCATTCTATTAAAATAGTATATTTTAATCTTAAATAAAGGGTTTCTATTATATTGAATTGATCAACATTATGACAATTAATTTTAATTGATGCTTTAGTTAAAGAACCTCTATTTTGAGGTGTTATATTAATACTTGTAACAGAAGGCATAGGAGAAAACCCAAATTCGGGAGATGAATTAAAGCCATAAGCATTAAAAGTGTTTAAATCTGTAGAATTAAAATTAGATGCTAGTCCTCCTTTAAGTTTTAACTGGTTGTTTTCATCTAAACTACTTACACCTCCGTATAAAATGTACTTTTTAGCTAATTCATTACCGTTATAAGTAGAAGGTAATCCTAACTCTGCTAATTTAGTTTCATCAACATTAACAGATGAACATACTCTTATCCAGGGTTTAGAACCAATGGTCCATAAATGAAAGTTATCGTCATGTTGAAGCTCTCCTAATTTTTCTTGGCGAGTGTCAATTTGATTTTTTACATAATCCTTAAATACTTCTCCAATAATTTTTCCCATAACTTATTCATTTAAAAGATTATAAGCTGCTATTATGTCTGAGGTATTAGCAGGTATACGAATTTGGTATCCTTCAGTAGGATAAATACTATTAGTTTTTAACTGGGGGTTGGCTAAAGAAATTATCCACCACAAAGTATAGTCTCCATAGTATTGGTTAGCTAAAGTATCATATCTATCTCCCTGTTGTGCTATAACATAAAAATCGTTATCGTTAAAAGGAATATCGGGATATTTTACATTAGCATAATATCTTTTCCCTTTAAGAGTAGTAAACTTAGGTATGTTACTATATCTATTCATTAAACATTAATAAAAGTAGAATTACTAGAGATAATTGAATTATTATTATCAGCAATTGGAGTAAAGCTAAACCCACTTACTTTAATGGCTTTAGGAAGTTGTTTTTCCGAAGTATTCTCCCCAACACCTATATCAAAACCAGCTTCAAATATTGGAGATAACGAAAAACCTTCAATTATACCCGGAACACTATTAAGATAATCTCCAAATGTTAATTTAACAAAATTTCCGCGTATATGACCACTATTACTATAGTTAGGAGCCATAAATTGGATTAATTGATTTAATTTTTTATATACAGAAAGTAATTGATCAGGGGTATGACCTACTATAGTAAAATCTAATCCTATTTTTCGAGAAAAGCTATCATACTTGTATAAAGGATAACCCCTACCTACATAATTATATGAATCATATTTAGCTCCTATTTGATCACTAAAATTATCTACGTAAGCTTGCCAATAAAGATATTCACTAATTAATTCTGTTGTAGTTGAATCTGAAGGTGGAGAAATGAATTGGAGGTAAAATTTAAATAATTGTTCTTCTCCTATAGCTGCCCCTTCTAATTCTGTGGTATTATTAAGGGTATTTGTTTGTTGATTATTAAATCTATCATCAGCATAATCTCCTTCACTGCTTATGCCCCCATAACGATATCTTGTAAAATTAGGGTTAGCTTTATACTGTCTACCATAAGTTTCCCCATCAAATGTTTTATTAGTATTATAAGCAAGATCATCCCCACCAGAATTTTTATAGGCAGTTTTTAGGGTTTTAGTAGTTGTAGCTCTTTTTGTTCTAGTTTTTCCTACTCCTAACACAGAATTAGGACCGCCACCATATTGTAATATAAAATTAGGGTCAGAAGAAACAAGGGGGTTAAGAGTTGAAGTAACCCCTCTAATTTTATTATCATATAAAGAAACTAATCGATTAGCTGAGGAATTATCAGAGGTGTTATTTGCTTTAACAACATCTTCATAACGATTTAAAGCACCAATTTCAAATAAATTGCCACTATCACTAACCCCTGCTAAAGGTTTAGCGGGGTTTATTCCTAATAAATTTAAATGACCTCCTCCTATACCTGCTAAAGTTTGTGCAATAGTACTAGTAGGAGCATAAACACCTTGATTTACTGTTCCAAAAGCATAAGCAGATCCTTTAGTAGCTTCAGTTTTAACTGAGTTTCTGGAGAGTAAGTTTGTAGTGGATATAAATTTATTTCCTCTAGGGTCACCTCCTAAAAGAAGTTTGGTAAGTCTAGACTTATCATCTTGAACAGAGGAAAGGGCTCCTTGCCTTAAAGCATAATCTAGCGTAGCACCAGGGGTATCCCCTTCGGGGATAGCTTTAGTAATAAAGGGTTCTTTACTACTTCCCATACCACGTCTATCAAGCCCATATTTAAGGGACTTAAGATCTGTTTTAAGGTCAATTAGCGCCATTTATTAGAATGAAGCTCCTTCAGGAAGGTTATCTTTATATGTTCCTTTTTTAAAAGTAGTATTTAATACCCCATATTTAGAATCACTTAAAGATCCATTAGGAGAAGTTCCATTTAAATCTAAACCAGAAGGACTAGGTTTAAGTTTTAAAAAAGGATTAGGAAATTCTACGTTAGGATTTCCATTTAAGGAATACTCATCGTGTAGTTTAGATTGTTTTGTTGCCCCTACAGGAGTTTTAGGGGATTGGGGACCCGATAATGTAGAGCCTCCTTGGTTGTATTTGTCTAATAGTGCCATAGTTATTTTTGTTTATAAATATTAAAAATTATTGTAATTTGTATGAACCTACTGTTAAAGCAGTTCCTACTTTTGTAGAATCCATATACACATCACCACCAGTTTTAACAGCGGCTACAAGTTCCTTAAGTAAGGTTACTACTTCTCCATCACCCCCACCTCCTAAACTAGTACCTCCTATAATAATATCGTCTTTACGGAATTTTTGAATAGGTTGACCGGGGCGTGAGATAAAGTCAGCTGCTGTATCTCCTCCTTTTTCTCCTCCAAATGTATCAATAGCTAATTGACCTATTTTTGAAACATCCATATTATCAGCAATTAAACCCGCTACCCATCTACCTAAAGCATCACCTGCTATACCACCTAAAATCGTACCTACTCCTGGTACGGGTATGAGACTTCCTAATATACCTCCTATAATTCCTCCTCCTAATCCTCCTAAAGCTTTAAGGGTTGATTTACCTACTTCTTGAGCGTCTGCACCACTACCTGCAGCTGATTTGGTTTCTGATATTGCTATAGCCCCTCCAATAATAGAGCCTAAAATTGGAATTCTTTTAAGAAGTTTACCAAGTCCCGAAGTACTTCCTAAAAACTTTTTAATAGCATTCATAGGATTAAGTTTACCTAAAGTATTAGAAACTCCGGATGCAAAATTAGTTGCCTTTTTCATTAAACCTCCAAATAAACCCCCTCCTTGTTTAACACCTGTAGCGGTAGCCGTACCTGCTTTTACAGCAGATTGAGCTGCTGCTCCTGAAACTTGTTTGCCTGTTGCTTTCATAGTAGCCTTAGTAACATTTTTAGACATAACAGAGGAAGCATTTTTCATTTTATCAAAGATTTTCCCCATGTTTTTAAATTTACCTAAAATGTTAGCACCAGTAATTAACATCATAGCTTTAAAGATGGTATCAATATGATTTACCATAATTTCCATAATACCTGCTATTTTTTCAAGAAGAGGAGAAAATTTATCAAAGGCTTCTAACATTTTTTGAGTTAATTCTGCTTGCCTTTCCTGCAATGTTCTATTTTCTTCTTGTTGTACTAATTCATCGCTACCTAATTTTTTAATTAATGCTGCCCTAGCTGCTTCTCTTTCTTCAGCATCTTTTATATTTTCTATTTCTTTTAACTGTAGTTTAACTTTTGCATTTAAATCTTCAGTATTTTCAACCCCCATATTTTTTAAAGCCTCCTGTTCAACTAAAGCTTTTGCTAAATCTTCCCTCTGCATTCCAAGGGCTTTAGCAACTGCTTCTTGTTGAATTCTATTCATTTTTCCAAATTCCTCAGCTGAACCTACATTTTTAGCAATTTCTGCTGAGAGTGTAGCCATGTCACCGTCAAGGGCAGCTTGTCTAGCTTTTTCTAGATTGAGTTCTTTACCTGTTAATAATTCTGCTTCTAATTCAGCTGCTATAGAACTTTCAAAATCAAGTAAATTACCTGCTATGCCTTCCATTTGGTTTAAAGACATACCCATTTTTCTAGCTTCAAAAGCAGCTTGAGCTAAGCTTTTTCCTTGACCTTGAATGCTTAATAAAGTTGCTTTACTAGCTCCTGTTATATCTTTTAAAACATCTTGGTACTTAATTGCCGAATCATTTTGAGCATTTAAAACTTGTACTTGTCCTATTAAATTTTGAGTTTGCTCTCGGGAATCTTTTCCAGATGCTATGTTTAATTTAGTAAATTCAGTAGCTTGTTCAACTGAAAGGCCTAATTTGGTTTGTAAATTAGAAAAATTAGCAGCTATTTCATTACTTAAAGTTGCACTAGTGCCTAAAGCATTGGAAAAAGCTATTTGAGAATTAGTAATATCTTTTCCAGTAACTCCTGCTATTTTATTAGCTTTAGCAAAAGCATTAGCATTTTTAACTAAAGCATCTGATTCTGTTCTACTTCTATTGAGATTCCTACCAACTGATACTGTACGTTCGTCAAAATCCTTAAGTCCTCCTATAAGGAATCCTAAAGTAAGTTTAGCAACAACTGCTGATAGTTGTTCAGCTGCTTTTGCAGCAGCTTTAGTTTTACTAGCCCCTTCCGACATATTTTTTCTATATGTCTCAGAAGCTTTTTTAAATTCAGGAAATACTTTATTTAAAACAGGTATCTCTCCTATTAAATCAGAAATACCTTTAAAAGGATCTGATTTTTCTATATCTTTTTGGGTAGCAAGTACATCTTCAAATCCTCTTTGGATTGAATTAACTGCTTCTTTTTCGTTTTGTAAATTTTCTAAAACTTTTTTTATTAAATTAACTTCCTTTTCGCCAGCATTATTTAGCTTTACTCTTAAGTTAAATATTTGGGCATCTAAAGTAGCTCGTTTTTTTGTTAGTTCTAAATTCTTTTGTCTAAACTTCTTGACTTCTTTTTCATTATAAAGTTGTTCGGCAGTAAAACCTGCTAATTCTTGAGCAGATTTAGATAAATCTCTTGATAAGTCTGCTGACGTTTTAAATTCATTTGCGAAATCCTTATTTTCCTTTGATGCATTTCTTATAGCACTTTCAATATCTAAAAAAGTTACTTTAAGATCAGCCCCTAGTTGATTAAGGAGTTCTAATTCTTGTTGTGATTTTTTTAACTCTTCGGGTGAAGCCATTTAGATAATTTTGTTATAAATATTAAGGGGTATCATTTTTTTGATACCCCTGTTTTATAATTTGAACGTCTAAGATTTGATATTTGTTCTTTAGCAGCTTGTACTGCTTCACCTTTTAACCAAGTTTGTTCATTTTGAGAATTTGAGTTATCCTTTTCGTGATATTCTTTAATACTTTTAAAAATAAAATTCCTTAGCCAAATAGGCATATTATACACTTCTCCCCAACTATAACCCCCATTACCATAAAAAACTATTTCATGAAGTTGTTGGAAAATATATTTTCTATACTCAGGCGTCAGGCCAAAAAAAGTTAACCCCTACGGGGAGGGTAGTGGTCTCCCCGCCACCATCTTCAGTTTCGAGTAATACTTCCATATTAATGTCAGGAGATACTTCACTGTAGTATAATCTAAATTCTCTGGCGTCTTTAGCTAGGAAGTAATTGCTAACAAAATCTCGTATTTCTTTAGGATCTTCAGAACCATTTATTGAAGTAATAATGTTACTTAATCTTACAGTTACATCACTAGTTTTATCTTTGTTTATTTTTTTTAACCCTTTAAGTTCTTTTTCAATTTTTCTATCATCTCCTTGAGTTAAAAGTTTAAAGGTTACTACATTTCCTGAGTGGGGTAGGGTAAAAGAAAAATTATTAGTAGATCCTTCTACAATAGATTCATGAAGTGGGTTAGGTTCTAAAGTAGAAAGATCTATATTTTGTGTAATTCCATCATATTCAAATTCATAATCTTTACCATAAGATAAAATACGAGCTGCTATCATAATAGCATTTTTATCTCCTATTAAAAGATCATTAAAATTAATTTTAGATGTAATTAAAGATTCTAACAATTTATCAATTACAATTCCTTGTTTAATGTAATTTTGATTTGTTAAAATATCTTCTTCTCTAGCAGTCATATACTTCATTTCAATAGTGCCAGAAGAAAGAGGATTGTCTTTAGGGTAAAGTAAACCTTTTGAAGGTAACTCTACAACTTCGGTTGGAATTTTAAATTCACTCATTTATTAATAACTTTATTTGTTTGATATAAATATCTAAAAAATAAGGAAGGCGTACCGAAGTACGCCTTTCTTTTTATAATATTTAGTTTGTATTAGAAGTTCAATACGCAATAATCAGGTTGTACTGTCATTGAAATTTCAACAACACCATCGTTTTCATAGCTATAATCACCAAATGAAGCTTCCTGAATTAAAGCACCCTTTATAATCCATTCAGAAACTACATCACCAACAGGACCTAAAATATTTACTGTTAAATCCTTTTTGTAGAAATCAGAGTAACCGTCTCTGCCAGTTACTGATTCGTGGTGCAATCTTACCCATTCCATTATAGATTGAGCTCCTGAAGGAGTGATAGCATCATATAAGGTTAATGCTATTGTACCCCAAGTAGTTTTGCCTTTAACATATCTTTGGATATTAATATGGTTTAAAACTACGGGGTTTTGGGATACTGTTATTGCACCTAATCCTTTAATAAGGTAAGCGGGAAATCCATCTACATACAAAACAAATCTATTTTGTTGTTTTGGTTCAAATGGGGTGAAAAATATTTCGTTTGGATCTAATACTGCCATTGTTATGTTTGTTAATAAATATTACTATTTCTAATTTTTATTATGCTGGGAATTCAGCTCCAGTTGGTAACACGTTGAAATCTAAGATAATAAATTCAGCTGTTCTTGTTGGTTGTAAGAATATCTGACCTACCAATTGATTTCTATCGATTACATCTGGTGTGTTGTTTGAGTCGTCCATTACCACTTTAAACGCATAGACACCTTGTCTTTGTTGTACGCTTTCCATGTATGGATTTACTTGAGCTAAGAAGCTGTTTCGTGTAGCGATTGAATTTTGTTCAAATACTAAATTATTAGCAACTTGACCAATATAGCTCTTAAGGGCAATCAACAACCTTCTAACATTTACACGATCAAGTGCAGATGCTTTCTTTTGTAATGTTTTTTGACCAAATACTACCGTTCCATTTGCAGGGAAACTAGCAATTGGGTTTACATTTGCTTCGTATAAAGTGTCTCTGTTAGATCTTGTTAATTTCCTTTCAGGACGTACTACTGT
>Ga0208767_1002557_pt1 | contig 13689 bp, 10 predicted proteins | sample VirMetDEL_Mar_21_FD_184514 | JGI IMG/M metagenome (GOLD analysis project Ga0208767, IMG submission 184514) | Aqueous microbial communities from the Delaware River and Bay under freshwater to marine salinity gradient to study organic matter... | ecosystem: Environmental > Aquatic > Marine >... | reverse complement strand
ACAAATTAAAGAACTTCAGAGAATTCTATCCCAATTTAGGATGGAAAAATTATGAGTGAAGTAAGAAAAAGAAAAAAGAAAACAAAAAATCAATATTTTACCCAAGCAACCGAAGATGCTATAGTAAGATATAATAATACAATTGACCCGGAAAAGCGTAGTAGGATCTATCGAGATGAGATCCACTACGCTTTTTTTAAACTAACCGAGAATATAATCCATACTTTTAAATTTTATTATACGGAAGTAGATGATATCGAACACCTTCAACATGAGGTTATTACATTTTTATTAAGCAAAATCCACCTATTCAACCCAGAACGCGGGGCTAAAGCATTCTCATACTTTGGGACGATTGCTAAAAGGTATTTAATTATACAAAATACTAAAAACTATAAAAAAAGAGTAGATAAAGCTCCTGTCGAAGAGTTACACCATGATGATAAACATTCATATGATTTAGATTACAATCCCACAGAAAAGGATGATTTATCAGACTTTATGGATGTTTATTTGGAGTACTGTACTGAAAATATTTATAGACTTTTTCCTAAAGGGAAAGATGCTAAAGTGGCAGATGCTATATTAGAAATTTTTAGAAAAAGGGAAGGGTTAGATATTTTTAATAAAAAAGCTCTTTATTTTTATGTGAGAGAAATGGTAGATGTGAAGACCCCCCATATCACACGTATTGCCAATAAGTTAGGAGATATATGGAAAGAAGGATATATTTTTTACTTAGAAAATGGTTATGTAGAATTTGACTAATATTTATATTTATTGTCATGGGACAATTAGATAAAGATATATTTGGGGGTAAAAAATTTTCTGATCTTCTTGAGGAAATTTATAATAATCAAAAGAAAAAGGAAGAGCAGATTTCTACCCTTATTTCTGAATTAAAACCTCTTATTCAAGATATTGGGGATGCTACATTGGTAGTTCCCTTACTTAAAGAATATCTCGAAATATCTGTTAAAAACGATGAGCAGCTTATTAAAATGGCTAATATTGTCCAAAAAGCAGTTCAAAATGAAACAGATGATGATAGTTTTGGTATGACAGACGCTGAGAAAGAGCAGTTATTAGGAGAGATAAAAAAATTTGGTAAGGATAAAAAATAATGCCTTTATTTGGTCCTGTTAGTATAGAAAATTCAAACAGTAATTCCTTTAATAAGGGGGGAAATAATTTTACTATTAGAAGTGTACGGGTAAAAGATATAGTTTTAACTCCTAACCATCCTAGATTCGAAGAAGTAGGGGGGTGGAGGGGGATTGGAACTATATTTTTTGATGGGGTAAAAATAGGGGGATTAACTAATTCTTCTAAAACATTAGTTTATGCTAAACCTTATTTTACTAACACTAAATTTTACCCCCTAATAAATGAAATAGTAAACATCCTCCCGGGACCTGATGCTGACCTCCACCAACAACCTAATAATAAAAGGGATTTTGTTTTGTACTATTTACCTCCTACTAACATATGGAATACCCCCCACCACAATGCCCTCCCAGATCCTACCAACAATACTTTAAATAAAAACAAAAATTACACGGAATCTAATATAGGACTTGTTAATAGGGAGCAAGAAGATTCTTTGCCTGTAATATTAGGGGCAAATTTTGAAGAAAAAAATAATATTACTTCCCTTTATTCCTATGAAGGGGATTATATTATAGAAGGAAGATGGGGTAGCAGCATCAGAATGGGAAGTACTCTCCAATACCCAGATATTCCAAATAACTGGTCTGAGGTGGGTAAAAAGGGTGATCCTATCCTTATTTTAAGGAATGGAAATATTTCTCCTTTAAATGAAACTTACATACCAGTAGTTGAAGATATAAACAGGGATGCTTCTTCAATTTACCTCACCAGTACCCAAAAAATACCTTTTTTTGCTTCTAGTTTTAAAACTGATTCTTTTGGGCCTGAGGATACTTCCACTTCTCCCCCTCAAGAGTATGAGGGTAACCAAGTAATTATCAATTCAGGAAGGTTAGTATTAAACGCTAATGAAGATACAATACTAATTAGTGCTCCTAATGTGATTCACCTAAGTACAGGAGAAGCTATACACCTTAATAGTAGTAGCAAAATTATTCTAAGTACAGGAGAGATATACCTAACAAGTAGACAAGCAGATAAGTCTGCAGTATTAGGAGAAGAATTAGTAAGTTTAATAGAAAACGGAATAATCCCAGCTTTAAAAAGCCTTTCAGTAGCTTGCGGCAATGCATTTAATGAGGGGGGTCCTATAGTTTCCCTTATAGGGGTATCTTCTACATTGGAAACTAATATATCAACTTTAGAATCTAATTTAAAAAAAATATTATCTAAAAAAGTAAAATTACAATAATGTCTTTTCCTGATGATAAATATAATTTTAATTCAACATATATCCTTAATAATGGGTATTATATAGATTTTAAAACTGTAGGGTCTAAAAATACTCCTATTGTTAAAACTCCTGAGGGGGCGATATGGTATGAAGGGGAATCCTCTTTTTCATCACCCGCTAAAATTCTTGTTAATACAACTATAACACATCTTTTTAATTCTCTAGAAGATCCCAATTTAGAGATTATAAATATAATAACTAAAACTTCACTCCCAACAAAAAATATTACTAATAGTATTAAAGTAGTAGGAAAAGTAGCAGATAAAGATGGAAATCCTATACAAGGGGTAGATATTAAACCTATGTTTTTTTCTAATCCCCCTCCCCAAGATTCTTTCCCATCTGATGAGGGTAGTGTGTCTAATGTTAATATTGAAACCCAAAATAATTACCTTTTACCCACTAAAGCCCAAAAAACTGATGAGTTAGGGAACTTTGTTATAGAATATAATGGTGATAAAGGGATAAATTTTAATCAATCCTATATTGAAATTTCTAAAAAAGAATATTTTCCTAAATCCATAGGACCTAAATTAGTTAAAACAGGAATCCAAAATAGGCCTAATGTTTTTGAAGGAGAAAGTACCTTAATTAATTTATATGAATTAGGAAAAATTATTTTATCTCCTTCAACTTTAGACTTAAAGAAAGAAGAAGCTAAATTAAAAACAGATTTACAAAAGCGAGAAGATAAATTATCAACTCAACTTTTAACCTCCCAATTAGGACTTGAAGCTAGATTAGCTAAAATTCTTTTTAGGCAAAAAGAAAGAATAAAAGAAAACTTAATAGTAGCATTAATAAGATTAATATCAATATTTGGATCTAAAGTATTACATGGTATGGTTACCAATAAAAAAAATGCTTTAAATGATAAAATTTGCCCTTCTAAAGAAAAACTTTTAGAAACTTTAAAAAAAAGGAATAAAATAGTTAGGGAACTAAATAATATATATAAAATAGTTAGAACTATATCTAAAGTATTAAAAATAGTAAATGCTGTAATTTTAGGAGTAAAAATTGGAATGACAATAGCCCAAGCCTTAACTGCTATTCCTTTTTCGTACAATGCACTTATAGAAAAAGGATTTAAAGAATTAGATAAACTTTTAGAAAAAGCAGGAATAGCAGTTACTATATTATCAGTATTAGCCGCCTCTGTGGGGATGGTTTTAGGGGTTATGATAGACCTTCTTAATAAGCTAGATACTTTATTTCAGGAATGTGCTGAAGAATTAAATCAATCCTCTACTTCCTTAGAGGGAGAAAAAATTAGCTTTGAAGAATTGAATAAAGAATTTGCTAACTTTATAGATGAGGATAGTAATAAACCTTTAGGAAGTATAGATCCTTTAACTAATAAACCCTATCCTTATAGAGGTTTTACTTTTGAAATTAAAGATGATATTAGCCAAGATTTTAAGTTCCCCAAAAGATACGCTATAGCCAGAAACATGCAAGGAATCCAAGTACTACGAAGCGAATCTTCCTTTGCTTCAGGTCCTGAAATATTGATAGAAGAATTAAAGTTCATAATAGATAGGGATAATTTAAAAGCAAATTAATTAAATATTTATAATCAATGAAACAAAACGCGTTAAAAACATTAATAAAACAAGCAGTTAAGGAAGCAATACAAGAAGAATTAAAAGATATCTTACTTGAAGCTATTAAAACTCCTAAACAAACAGTTGTAGAAAGTATCCAACCCCAGGCAATTATTGATGGACCTTCAATGAGTTCAAAAGAAAGAAGAGCAGCATACCAAAATATACTAGGGGATATGCATAGTCAACTCACATCCCAAAATGTTTCCCAACCTTTTAATCCACAAGGGGCAATACCTGGGGGGGATTTGCCTTCAGGAGAAGTTAATATATCTCAAATAATGAATTTAATGGATAAAAAGTAATGGCTTATGTAATCCCTAGCAAAACCCCTGTTGACAACATGCCCGATGTGGCAGTAGGGGTATCTTTACCCTTTAATGGTACAGCAGTTTTTAACCAAACTTATATAACTAGGGACCAAATACGAACTAATCTAATTAATTTTTTTCTTACCAATAAAGGGGAAAGATATATGAATCCTAATTTTGGGGGAGGTTTAAGAAAAACTTTATTTGAAGCAATTTCTTCTAATACTTTAGATAATATAGAAACTATAATAAAAGATCAATTATCTAAATACTTTCCTACCATTAATGTGGATAGTTTAAATGTTACTTCTTCCCCCAACAGTAATTTAGTTAATATTTATATAGCATACAGTGTTTTAAATCAACCCCTTGACGAAATAGAACTAAACTTCACCCCAGATGGCATATAATACTTCAATATCTACCCAATCAAGTAAAAATAATAGAGCTGAAAGGAATATTAGGTATACTGATAAAGATTTTAATAGTTTTAGGGATTCTTTAATAGAACTTTCTAAGACATATTTCCCAAATACCTACACAGATTTTAGTCCTTCTTCCCCTGGTATGATGTTTATGGAAATGTCTTCGTACGTAGGGGATGTTCTTTCCTTTTACCAAGATAACCAAATTCAAGAAACTTTTACGCATTTAGCTAATCAAACCCCTAATGTTTATAATTTAGCTTATATGATGGGGTATAAACCCAAAGCAACAGGGGCAGCCACCGCTGAACTTGAAATATACCAGATAGTACCTGCTAGTGGGGGAGGGCCTGATTTAAATGATGCTGTTATTATTCCTAGTAATACTATAGTACAATCTTCACTTTCGGGTCAATCTTCATTTATGATCCAAGATCTTACAGATTTTTCAATCAACACTTCTTCGGACCCCACAGAAATATCAGTATACACTGAAGCTAGTGGGGTTCCTACTCAATATTTACTTAAAAAAACTAGACAAGCAGTATCTGCTACAGAAACATCTGTAGATTTTACTTTTGGGCCTTATGAAAAATTTCCAACGGTTATAATAGAAGATAATAATATTATAGGAATAACAAGCGTCACAGATAGTAATGGAAATACATGGTATGAAGTACCTTATTTAGGGCAAGACTTAATCCATACCCCTGTAGCAGGTGGGGGAGATGGAATTCCTTTTACTTTACAACTATTAAGAACTAATAATAGATTTGTTACTAGGTTCTTAAATAAAAATAAACTTCAAATACAATTTGGATCAGGAAATAATAATTTAGTAGATAGTGATGTTATTCCCAATCCTGATGAAGATTTAAGCGGTACTACTGCATTCTCTCCTGCTAATTTTACTTTTACTAATACTTATGGAACTGCCCCCACTAATGTTACTTTAACTTTTAATTATTTAAAAGGGGGAGGTATTGCTGCTAATGCCCCCTCTAATTCTTTAACAGGAATAAATAAATCAGGTATAACCGCTCCTAATGCTGGGGCAGGAATTGCAAATGCTATTAACTCTGTTGCTTGTAATAATCCTTCCCCAGCAACTGGAGGTGATTCTGGAGATTCTATTACTGAGATAAGGGAAAATTCCCTAAGAATGTTTGGGTCCCAACTCCGTAGTGTTACCCAGGATGATTATACTGTAAGAGCACTTAGCATGCCTGGAATATATGGCTCTGTTGCTAAAGTTTATGCTGAGCCTGAGAAAATTGAGAATTTAAACCCCCATGCACGTCCCTCTGTTTTAGATTTATATATTTTAGGGTATGATAATAATAAAAAATTAGTTCCCCCTTCTACTACTCTTAAACAAAATTTATCAACTTATTTATCCCAATATAGGATGATAAATGATACTGTTAATATTAAAGACGGATTTGTTATAAACATAGGGGTTAATTTTTCTGTGGTATTAAGACCCAATTATGCAGGAAATGTAGTTTTAAGTAAATGTATAGAAATCTTAAAAGATTACTTTAATATAGAAAAATGGCAAATAAACCAGCCAATTTTTATATCAGATATATACGTTATTTTAGATAAAGTTGAAGGGGTACAAACCGTAAAATCTGTAAAGATTCATAATATTACAGGAAATGGTTACTCAGTGTATGCGTATGATGTTGAAGGAGCAACCCAAAATAATACAGTTTTTCCTTCCCAAGATCCTAGTATTTTTGAGGTAAAAAACCCCAATTTTGATATAAAAGGAACTATAAGCAATTTCTAATATGGCCATATATAAAATTTTTCCCGAAAAAGACACAACTATATATTCAAGATACCCTTTACAAAATACAGGGTTAGATGAAATTGTAGAATTACAAAATAATTATGAAGTAGGAGTTTCACATAATAGTAGAATTCTTACACAATTTTCTTCTACAGAAATTAATAATATAGTCGATACCATTATAAGTGGGTCTGTAACCGATATAACAGGTTCACTTTTAACCTCTAGCAAGGAATTTACAACAGATTTAAAATATTACTTGGCAGAAGCTGAAGGGATAAACATGGATACTATGATAGAAGTTTATCCTGTATCTAGTTCTTGGGATATAGGAACTGGAAAATTTACTCATGAACCCATAAGAACTAATGGTTGTTCATGGGTCAAAAGAACTACAAATACTGAGTGGAATAATGAAGGAGGGGATTATATTATTAGCAATATATTTTCCCAATCCTTAAGTTATAATGATAGCAAAGATTTAAAAATTAATGTTACCCCCTTAGTTAAAGAGTTTTATAGTGGTAATTTAAATAATTACGGCTTTCTAGTTAAATACTCTGATGGGGATGAATTACAAATAGACAGAAATAAATCTTTTATATTAAAATATTTTTCAGTAGATACTAATACAATTTATCCTCCCCAATTAGAATTCAAATGGAGGGATTATATTTTTAATACTGGGTCTTCTTCTGGTACTATTATTGATACTCCTAATCTTTTAGCAACTTTAGATAATAATGGAAGTAATTGTAAACCTAAGTTTCCTACTCGTGTATTCCAAACTTCTTCTTTGTATAATACAAACTATTATTTACCAACTTCTTCATTTTATGCTATAAAAGATTTACACACTAATGAATTTGTAATAGACTTTGATACAACTTATACACAAATAAGCGCAGACGAAAGAGGAAACTATTTTAAATTATATATGAATGGGTTACAGCCTGAAAGGTATTATCAAATCTTAATTAAAACTGAAATAGAGGGGAATATTTTAATATTAGATGACAATTATTATTTTAAAGTAATCAATGGATGAGTCAAAAAATTAAATTAGATAGAAAAGGATTTGAAGCAAAAGCTTATAAAAATTCTATAGATACTTCTTTTAAGCAATTGGTACCTCCCCCACCCCCTGTGGAAGAAACTATAACTATTGAAGATTTTTTTGAATTATACAAAACTCTATTTTATGAAATACCTGCGGATGGTGAGATAAATTCCCATAAATTTATAATAGAAAGGAGTACAGAGTACACAGGATTTACAGAGGAAAAAGATCAAGATATTCAAATACTATTAGATGAGATTACTTCTTTAAGAGAAGAGTTATTAACAACCCAAAAAGAATTACGTGAAATCCAAACAAATAATTCTCTCCCCACAATAGAAGAAAGTAATATTGAAACAGGTACTCAAGTTACAGCTCAACCTTTCAATGTTGGTACTTCTAATGTAAATTAATATTTATTATTAAATGGTTAAAGTTACACCCATAAGTCCTATTACCTATAAACCTCAAGAATATTCTGAAGGGGATGTAACTTCAATTCCTTCTTTAAATATAAATTCAACTTTTTCTGCTCAAGGGGGAAAAGTAGAAAGTGCTATTTTTGATTTAAATAATAACCTTATAGAATATAATCCTAATGCTTTATATTCTGCTATTTCTGCTGGGGGAGGAGGGTTAGATCTAACAGATATAGTTGAAGTATACCCGGAAAAAGATGTAAAAGCATTAGAATTTGACCAAGGAAGCTATAATATAATATATAATTTTATTAACAATGAGTTAAAGTCTTCCTTTAACAATCGTTTTAAAATTAAAGAAATTTCTTCCAATAAACAAGAAATTAGATTAACAGCAGGATTTTTAACCCCTGAAGAACTCCAGCAAGAAGTTGAGAATTTTTTTCCTGTAGAAATATCATCTCCTTCTTATAAAGATTTTTATCTTAATTTTGGTAATGGTAATTTATATTTAGCTAATAATTTATTATTTGATGATAGTAATAATCAAACTTCTATTTTAGTTAAATTATATAAACCCCTTCCTTCCTTTGTAAAAGTTGGGGGTGATGTGTATCCTTGGATATGCACTTTACAAAGAGAAACAGTAGCCTTTAATGTAGAATTTGAACAAAACCCAATCCCCGTAAAAACTACTATAGATTTAAAAGGACCTAATTTTTCTTTAGATATAAATAATCAAACTCATACTTCTACTAAACCTACAAGCTACAACGACCTATTCCCCTCAGGAATAGACTCCTCATCTATTTCTTCCCCTTATTACCAATTACAGAGCATATTAGAAAATAAGGGGATAAATGTTAATATAGATTATACAAATTTTAGTAACTTTATCCACTTTTCTTCAGCAGAAGAAAGAATAAAAAATTTTGTTTATAAACTAGGTTTAATAGAAAATTCTTCAGATGAAAATATTATTGAAGGTATTATAAAAAACTTTGATGGGTTTGAACATTGGCTGTTTTATACCTCTGCTTCAAATTCTTCTTTTCCATCCCCCTACCCTAAAACTACATCTACCCCTCCTTATACCCTTGCTAGTACTTCTAGTACTAGTGCTATAGATTGGTATGAGAACATTACATACTCAGCATCGATATATGACGCTGATAATCAGGATGCGTTAATTAACACTATACCCACGTATATTATAGAGGATCCCGATAGTGAATCATATTTGACGTTTACTAAAATGATAGGGCAACATTTTGATGTTTTATTTACCTATATACAAGATATAAATAATAGATATAATGCCGATAATAGATTAGATTTTGGTATTTCTAAAGATTTGGTAGGAGAAGCTATTAAGTCTATGGGTATAAACCTTTACTCGGGTAATTTTACGGGAGCAAACATTATTTCTTCTTTAGTAGGAATTAATAATGGGAATAGTTTCCTCCCTCCTCTTGAGGATGGTTCTGGGGGTGTTATTAGCAACTATATAACAGCATCAAATTTACCTACCCCTATAGAAGATGTAAATAAAGAAATTTATAAAAGAATATATCATAACTTACCTTTATTATTAAAACAAAAAGGCTCAATAGCAGGAGTTAGAACTTTAATAAATTGCTTTGGTATACCCAAAGAAGTATTAGATATAAAAGAATTTGATATTAGTTATAGACCATCTACACAATTTTTACCTACTGTGGGGAGTAGTGGGTTTATTTCTTTTCCTACTAAAAATATAGTTTTACCCCCTGATGGGGATGTAAATCAAAATTTTTTATCTCCTATTATAAGAGCACAACAAGATTATGTAATAAATGATACCTATAATAGAGATTTACATTACACTGAGATAGGATATTCTTTTCAAGGAAACTTAGACTCAACTTCAGGATTTAATCCTATGGATGGATTTCCTTCTTATGATGATTTTTATTATGGGACTGATTCTTATTATTCTTCTAAGTTTAAAACAGAAGCCGATGCTACCGGAACAGGAGGGTCAGATTTATTAAATTGGGATATACCCCTTTATATAAGGTATATAAGTTTTTTTGATACTTCATTATTCCAAATGATAAGGGATTTTGTCCCTCTAAGAAATAGTACAGCAACAGGGTTTATAGTTAAACCTACTCTAAAAGAAAGACAACGTCAAAAACCCGCCCAAATTTCGGGTAATAATAAAACTTATCAAGGTTTAGTAGGTACTGAATATTATGATTGGGGTAGTGGAGAGTATAAGTATAGAACAATTGGAAACTATGATGGTAGAAAAACATCTATACCCCCTGGGAGTCATGGAGGAAGTTTTGAGAATTTAAATAAATATGTTTATTCTGAGGATGGAGATGATTTTAAAAATCAAGATGGGCTTTTATTTGAACCTGCTAGTGATGGGAGTACAATTTCCCAAGTATCAAGCGAAACCACTTTTACAGTTATGGGCTATGCCCAACAAACCACAGCTACCTCAAATGCTAGTTACTCTATAGAGTATAAAGGACAAGAAGAATTTTACAACGGTATTTTCCCTCAATCAGGGCAAAGGTCAACCCCCTATACCACCCGAGAATTTAGAACAAAAGGCACAGATACAGGATTATTTACCTATGATAATAATCCTTTTAATCCCTATAAAAAACCTACAGATCAAGTAGTAACAGGATTATCACTAGGAGCAGGGGCATATACTTTGCTAGAAGCAATACAGAATAATTTTGCTGGGGTAGATGTGATTTATAATCCTTGGTTTCAAACCCTTCACATTAAAATAGAAGCGGGTACTAATAGTAATGGCGATTCCTTAACTGAGGATATATTGTTTAATTTGGGAAGTGTTATAACATTCCAAGCGGGAGGAAATTCATATGTATTTAATATAGGGCCCCCTTCATTAGCAACTTATGTAAATGGGAATACTGTAGTATATCAAGTATTTCCTGCTATGGGAACAGATGAAGAAGCATTTATGGCATTAGGTTCAGTTAATTTAATTCTTCCCTTTTCCCCATCTCGTCCATATATTCAACCCCAAAGATGGGCATATAGTGAATTTAATCCTATAATTAATAATACATCAGACCCGTCAGTAGGAAGAACTAATTATAATGGGATAAGAAAATCTGAAATTCATATGGATGTAGATTATACTCCTTCTGCACCAGATCCTTCTATTCCTATAAATGTAGATCTTATAGCAGATAATAAAGCTCTTAGAGCAGCAGTTCAAGATTCTTATTATAATTCTAGATGGTGGAATAACTCTAGATATTTAGGTGTAAGGAATACTTCTATAGGGTTTAATATCCCCATAATTCAAGAAGGAGGAATCCAAAATGTGTACTCTACCTCTTCTATTGGAAGCGATATTGCTGTGAGCTCGTCTACCTCCACAGGGGGGAGAATTTGGACACCCAAACCTGATCTAGGTAGCGATCTAATTCCCGGATCCCTTACTGATGTTCCTGTAGGAGATCAAGAAGCAGCGTCTGCTAGTAGTGCTGCAAATATTCCTGATGAACCTGCTGAAAGTTAATTAGAATTAAAGAATGGCAACAAGTAATAATATATCATATAACAAAGCTAAAAGCTCTCCTGTGGACTCTAACCCACAAATCAGTCCCCCAGAAAACACACAGTTATCCCAACAATTACAAATTGCAGATCTTATCTCTCAATATCCTAACTTAAATATTAAAGGAATATTAGGAGGAAAGCCTGTAGCAGAACAAAATCAAGAATATTTTATTGTATTTGATGAGGCAGGAGAAACAGGTCCCGAAATTATAAATCACACCCAATTTAAAGTAATTTATTTATGTGATTCTTTATTAAATACTTCAAAACCTGCAAAAGGAAATATATCTAATATAAATATTACTCAAAATTTTGAAGTGGGAAAACAAGCTATTGTTAGATCTGACCAAGGGACAGCTTTAAACCCCCAATTAGTAGGTTCACATAAAATTAGAGCAGTAGGTAGTATAGCCCCTATTATAGGTTCCCAAATTGGGACTGGGAGGTTAGAATATGTAACTACTATGAGTTTTAATCCCGAAGACCAATTAGGACTACCAGGAGGTACAAATGTTGTTAATTATGTTAATAAATTAAAAAAATCTTGGGGCTATAATAATATTTATATAGCATCTCAAGATGCAGGAGATCTATCATTTCTTAAATTAAACTCTGCTGGGGAACAGGCAGAATCTATTGGACCTTTTTCTTGGGCCATAACAGACTTTGAAAATGATACTAATGATACCGAATTAGAGGGTACTGCCCCCGAATTTAAAGTCTTATATGATAAAATTACCCAAATCCCTACAGGATCTGGAAGTAATCCTACTTCTGGAAGTAATAGGCCTAGTTTTCTTCACCCGGGATATGTAGAAGGTGATGCTGAGTATAGTCCTTATAATGAATTATACCTAACTGAGTTAGAGACCCTAACATCTTCCTTGGATGGAAACACCAGAGTAAAGGTATCAGGATATGTAGGAATTAGAATAGCTACTAGTAGTATAAAGGACATACATGAATCATACCTAGGCTACCAGAAAAATCAGTCAACTGGGATGGGTGGGCTTTTTTGGGGGAATTTAGTGAACTCTATATATGGTCCTGAATATTTTTATGATAATATAGAATTACAGTTAATTAGAAAAGATGCGGGTGGAAATGAATCTATATTAGTTACTAACACAAAACCCATAAATTGGTGGAACCCCTCTATTAATATAACAACTGGAACTACCCCCCAGGTATGGAGAGATTGGCTAAGAAATATAGATAACCCAGAATTTAGGTGGTGTCCTCGGGGAAATGGAGAATTTAATGGAGATGGAAATTATTTAGAATATTATAATAGTTTAGGTATGAGTGTTAATGATAGCACTTGGTTATCAGTATCCACTGGGTGGTTTGACACTTTCCAAGGGGATAGATTTTTTCTTAGAGTAGTTTTACCTGAAGAGGATTTAGATTATACTAATTCACCTCTTATACATACCCCTATAATTACTGACCAAGAAGGTGAAGTTATTAATTTTGAAGCTGGGGATGAACTACTAGAAAATCCAGATGGATATAGATGGTTCGAAGGTTTTACACAGATAATTGGTAAAGTAGAAGATACTTTTACTAACTATAAAGATAAAGCTGCTATTAGAACTTATACCATATTTGATGGAAATTTAGAAATGAAACAAGAAACTAGGGCAGGTAATTTATTTATTCCTAATATACATGGAGTTACTGCTTCTTATTTTATTTCGGAAAGTGATGGGCAAGGAGGGTTTGAAGTAAATCCTAGTTTATATAATTACACTTCAAGCTATTGGTATGGTTATACTAATTTTAGTAGTAGCGAAGAAGGAATAGGATGTTGGTTAACAGCCTCCCAAGAACTTGTAAATTTTTATGGAGATGATTATTACCAATTACCCCCAGGTACTGAGGATTATAATGAACTTAATAATGAAACTGTGGGAGGAAGTTCATTAGGAACAGGAGATGGTAAAAAAACTTGGTTAAGTTATGGGGGTAACCCCTTTAGACATCCCTTTAAATTAAAAATAGGAGATTATATAAGGTTTGAATATTCTCCTGATAAAGAATATTTAATTATAGGGGTACAATCTAT
>Ga0208767_1002556_pt1 | contig 13692 bp, 16 predicted proteins | sample VirMetDEL_Mar_21_FD_184514 | JGI IMG/M metagenome (GOLD analysis project Ga0208767, IMG submission 184514) | Aqueous microbial communities from the Delaware River and Bay under freshwater to marine salinity gradient to study organic matter... | ecosystem: Environmental > Aquatic > Marine >... | reverse complement strand
GCCACCACTTATGTATACAGCATCACCTTTTGCTAAGTTTTCACCTGCTATAACTGTTTTAACTACCCTGGTTGCTATTGTGGATTCAGCACCAGTAGGCCCTGTTGGTCCTGTTGCACCAGTAGGCCCAGTTGCACCAGTAGGTCCTTGTGGTCCAGTTGGTCCAGTTGCTCCTTGTGGTCCTTGTGGCCCTGTTGGTCCTGGTACTGTACTTGCTGGTCCTGTAGGTCCTGTTGTTCCTTGTGGTCCTGTTGGTCCAGTGACACCAAGTTCTCCTTTTTGTCCTTTAGTTCCAGTAGGCCCTGTTGGTCCTTGTGCACCTTGTGGTCCTTGTGGTCCTGTAGGTCCAGTAGCACCTTGATCACCTTTTGTACCTTGATCACCAGTTAATCCAAGTTCACCTTTTTGACCTTTGTCTCCAGTTGCTCCTTGTGGTCCTTGAGCACCAGTTGGTCCAGTTGGTCCAGTTGGTCCTGCTACACCTTGGAAGCCTTGTGGTCCTTGTGGCCCAATTGGTCCAGTGTCACCTTTTGTACCTTTATCACCCTGCAAACCAGTTGGTCCAATGGTGCCTTGTACACCTATTTCACCTTTTTGTCCTTTTTGTCCAGCAGGTCCTGTTGGGCCTGTAGCACCAACTTCGCCTTTATCTCCTTGAGCACCTTTTTCACCTGTAGCACCTTGGTCACCTTGTAATCCTTTTAATCCTTGAGGTCCTGTTGGTCCTGTTGGACCTGCTACTGTACTTGCTTCACCTTTTGTTCCTTTTGTTCCTTGTGGTCCTGTTGGTCCTGTTGATCCAACTTCTCCTTTTGCTCCCTGTGGTCCTGTTGGTCCACTTTGTGCTGATACCCAATCATAATCTGAGCCTGTCCAACTTAAAACTTCTGTTGCACTTGCTGAGCCAGTGTTTAGATGTGTATCTACTCTAGCATCTGTGTAATATAAATTAGTGCCTTCTGCTAAGTCACTCGTACTTGCTGGTATATTGTAGAATGTACTACCATCATTTGTAAATTGCCATACATCACTGCTTTCGTTCCATCTGATCAGTGTATTTGACCCACCTACTGGTCTATATGCTATGATTTCTACTGTGGCATCTGATGCCGCATTGGCATTTAGTGTGATCTTTTGATCTCTTACATATAGATCTTCAACGTTTCTATAATTTAAATTACCACTTACTTCTAAATTACCGATAACGTCTAGATTACCACCGACTGTTAATGGAACTGTGGCTATATGAGATACAACTTGTGCATTTGTTAAACCTGTTACACCTGTTAATAGACTACCATTACCAAAGATATAGTTACCTGTTATATTAGCACTTGTTGTGATATTACCAGTTAAATTTGTTAAGGCGCCAGTGTAATTGCCTATTGCTGTATTTGATCTATCTGTGGTGTAATATAAATTAGTTGAACCTTCTGTTAAATCATCTGTGGTTTTGCCACTAAACAATGCACTAGAATCTATAGTGATCTGACCTGATACGTCATCTAAGTCTAATGGTGATATAAATTTAGTAGAATCCAGTTGAATTGTACCGTTTGATTCGAGTTTTAGTGGTGTTTTTAAATAACTTGATTCTAGACTTACTTGACCAGTACTGCTATTATAAAACAAAGGTGGTACTGCTGAAAAGGTTCCACGAATATCACTATCTGTGATATTATTGAATAGAAATATACCATCTGCGGATGTATATGATAACCCGCCGTATACACCAGGTCCTGCTGGTTGTGTGTTATCAGCAGAAAACAGATTTCTAATTGATTGATCTGTATATTGTGATCCTATTTCTGATATAGATACATTTGCTACTCTTATACCTACATTTACTTTAGGTGTAGTTCCAAGAACTCCACTAAAGTATGTTGCTACATTGGCGTTTCTTACTATGACTGAAACGTTGCCGGCTATTGACATATATTACTCCTATGATGTTGGTATTGGATTAAATGCAGGATCTAATGTTGGATTACCTATTGTTACGTCTGGTTCATATCTTTCTATAACTGCCCATCTATGTGATAACGTTTGTGGTTGATCGTATATATTGGCTGCTGGTTGCGTCCATTTAAAACTTACTACTGTTATTGGGACATTTGTTCGAGCATCTGGCAAAAGAGGACCAGTATACCTTTGTGCTGGTATAGTTAAGTCTATATCGCCATATATATCTCTTTGCGTGTTGATAAATGCACTACCGATTGTTGTATTAGAACCAAAACTGCCTATAATACTTGAATCTGCAAAATTAGGATCACCAGAAACACGGTCATATGACAATTTATCTACAACTATTGTTTGATAGTCTGCATCAAATGTAAAAGTTGATACATCTGCTCCATATTGATATGTAAATTTCGTTTGAGTTGACGGGAACATCTCCAACATTTGTACATTGTCGGAACCGCCTAAATAATTTTTGAATGTGAGAATTCTTCCAGACATAACTACTCCTATAGGGTATTGCTATATCACTAAGGCAATATAGCCGTTTTTATTACTTGTATATTTATCGAATTAACTGGGTTCTGATGGCCAAATCACATCAAATAGGTCCGTTACATCTGCTTGATTGACTGGTACATCTCTTAATGCTTGCCTATAAGTTTGCCATTCTGCTTTTTTGCTGTCACTTAACGGTGAATCTGGTGCCTGTGTCCAATCACATGCTGTTAGCATCATGTTGCGTCTTTGTCTTACCAGTGCTATTGTAGGTATTTGATTTTGATTGTGTAATATCACAGGCGGATCTTGACTTATATCTACTTTACAGCCTTCTGGATGGCATTTGCCTGCTATATATGTTGTACCAGGATTGACATTACATAGTTTTTGTACTTTTGCTTCATTTCCAATGTAATCATGATCTACTATTTGACCTGTATCACTTTTATAAACAATCCAATTGCCCATTATTCAAGTTCTCCTTTGTTAATACGCAACATGTCATATTTCATGTTTTTAAATCCTACAGTATTTGGTGTACCACCTATATTTGCCAGTGTGTTATAACCTTCTAGTCTTATATTTGCTTCTACCATTTCATCTGTGACTTCAAATTCACCTTGACTGTTTATCACACTAGGTATATGCTGAAAGTTTTGTAAACCTACACCTTGACTTACATAATTATTTATTACGTCATTATTAGCAAATTTAACATCAATACCAAATCTTATACCATAATCTGCTACACCTGTACCTGGTAATTCACCTAATGGGGTAGCATTTGTAAGTACAGTATATTTGCCGTTTTCTATGTTTGCTAAATCTACTGGTACTGTTGGTGCTACATTACTGAATACTGCTGTATTACTTGCTAAGTTGACATTGGCGGCTGGTGCTGTGTCTACTTGTCCACCTGCTCCATATTGTGATATCATATCTTTGTCTATTATACCACCATATATACTGGCATTACCTCTCAATAAAGCATTACCTGTAACGTTTTGTGTGGCATTTAGCACACCTACAGGTATAACACCACCTACAACACCTGCTACTTGGAAACTCAAGTCATTTGCTGGTGTTTGTCCACGCAACGTGTTGCCTGTGACTGTTATAACATCTGCATTAGCATAACCTGTACCACCAGATACCACATATACATCTTCGTATGCAAAAGGATAACTGGTGTTTGCTCTAACTGTAAATGTGGCATTTGTACCACTACCTGATGTGCTGGTTTGTGTTACATTAAAGAAATAATTTGTCAAATAACCAGGAGGTATAATTGGAGGCGGAGGCGGTATAACAGGTATATCAATTGGATCATCTTCTTCTTCACTTTCTGTTACAGTTGGTTCTGTGTAAACCGTTGCGTCATATTCTAACAGCAATAATTCACAAGATATCATGCCGTCTTGTCCTAATAATTCTTTGTTTTTCATTACACGGAACAATTTATCAGTAAATCCATAATCACTGTTAGTAAGTTTAACAACATCACCTGCGTCTATTTCTAAACAACTAAAATCGCCTACAGTAGTTACTACCATACCTTTTCTACTTTGGTTGAGATCTAAATTACCTAATTGTTGTGCGTGTATATTGTTGTTCACTAGTGGTAATCTGTACTCTAAATTATTGTCTGGTTCACCTGTGTTTCTATCGCCACTTGGTGTCTCTACTACTACTGTATTTGTTTGATCTTTTCTGTTTTGATCAGCAAAAGATACTGTTACTTTGTTTAATGTGTTATACAATTCTGTGCTTGTAATTGCTATTTTACCAATAAGATTATCATCATTTAATTGAAATGCACTACTTAATTCACTAGTGCTGTAAGGTCTATTTGGAATTGCTTTGAATTTACCTTGTTTACCATCAAATGTAAAGTAAGTACCAGCATTTCTACATATATCATCGATATTATCCATACAAGTGCTGTATGTACTTAAATATCCATTTATTTGATATCTATCGATTGTGCTACTACCACCAGTATTAGGTGTATAAGTGATTTGCTCATCACAATAACCTTTCATTTGTGTATTTGCTGTACCTAAAATACTGGTTATATCTATGTCAGCATTGGCTAAACCTGCGCCATATCTAGAATTAGTCATGTAATCGAATAACACTTCACCTGGATTATGCATACTGTTTGTTAGATCAAATGTCATTGAACCTAGACCTGCTAATCCATTTTCAGCATCATAGTCTAATTCTATCATGGCAAACACTAATCCTTCCATGGTATAGTGAGTTGTTCCTAATGTATTCCAATGTGTCATCATTGTGGTGGCATTTACAGCACCTGATGTTGGGAATATCTGTTTTGCGGATGTAGTATCACCGGCATACACTCTTATACGAATTTTGTTTGCCCAATCTTCTCTACTAGTAGCATTTGGATCTGAATAACTGATTACATTTGCTCCTGAGAAGTTTAATTTTCTATCTCCCCAAAAGATTTGATTTACAGTATATGTTTCACCTTCTACAAATTCACTAAGTGTGATACAATATTGCATAGTGTCGTTTTGATTTGTTATAGCAACATCTGTAATTGGCCCACTCATGAAGTTACGACCGTAGGCAACACCGATCCTGTTGTCAGTACTCGGGGCCACCTGTATTTTAGTCCCGGGATCTGGTCCCATGTCTGGCACATCGAACACGCCCATTAATTTGGCAGTACCAAAGGCCAAGCCTGCGGCTATAACACCGATTGCCATACCTGTTAGTGTAAATGTACCTGCGGCGGCTAGTGCGGCTGTAAAACCAATACCTGATATTGCTCCAACTATCGCACTTGCTATTGCTGTAAATACTGCCATATTATACTCCTACTTCCTACTCTGCGTAATAAACTGTTTCTATTGGTCTAAAACCATATTTGTCTAATTTGATATCTGGTGATTTGTCCATAAGTGTCATTGTATAACCTTGAATCTTACCAGCATCTTTCATTGCTTTAGCAATGCTTATAAATTTTAAGAATAATTTGCCGCCTATTGTACCATCTCTGTGTTCTGGTTCTACCCACCATGCCATTTCTCTTAACACATGTTTTACTTGTGGTAGCCAAACATCTGCGGCTGGTGCCGCAATGAAGAAACCTGCTGGTTTGCCTTCGTGTTCTGCGTACAGTAAAACTCCTGTCTTTGAAATACCAAACAATAATTGATCTATATAATCATCATCGTATTGTGGCTTATGTAGATAATCTACTGGCGCACTATTGGCAAAATTTATAAACATTTTCTTAATGTTCTTAAAGTCTTTTATTTCTGCTTGTTTTATCATATCTTTATATCCTTTATATCTATATTATCTTTCTTGTGCTCTTCCACTACGGCCACGGTTACCACCGCCACCTCGGCCGCCACCGCCACCACCGCCACCACCGTAGTAGCCACCACCGCCTCCTGTGTATTCTTTACCAAAGTCGAAACTGGTATTGTACAGTATGGGTATACGGTTAAAACTTCTGTCTGCGGGGAATAACCTTTTTCTATCTTCAGGATTTGTTCTTTGTCCTGATATCTTGTTACTGAGTACTGTTAATTGACTTGCAAGTGTTACAGTAACAGCATAGTCCATTTGTTTACTCAATATATTTACTTGTTCATCTATTTTAAAATTTGTGATAATGCCTTTAAATCTAGTATATTCATTGCCTGTAAGTGCTAGTGTACTAGGATCTACAAATGCTCTTTGTATAGTTACATTACCACCTTTTACAGGTTCTGTTAGTATTTGACTTAGATAATTTTGTTCTGACGGTATACCACTAAGTGTTAGTGTTAAATCACTGCTGTCATATTTTAAGTCATCTGATATTTGACCTACAGTTAAGAAACTGCCTAGTTCTGTGTAATCATTACCACCTACTGTTACAGGTTTCCAATTGCTTGAAATATAGTATACATTAGCACCTATTTGTAAATCAATAAGTGTTATTGGTGCTATATTAGTGCCTTGTACTTCTGTGATAGTAGTCATTAAGTTATAATCTCCACAAATTCAAAATCACCAGCAAATTCTATTCTATCATGTGGCACAATGCTGTATGTTGGGCAACTCATTGCTTTTACATGAAAACGTACTTCTGTGCCTTTTCTCACGCCTCCACTAGTTATGCTAACACCTGTTTGGCTTAACACTGGTCTATGTACTGGTATAGTTACATTAGCACCTGTGCTAAAACTCACATCACTGGTTACTTGATACGGATATCTGTATGTGCCTGTGTTACCTTCTGGTTGTAGGTAATCACCTTTCTTAAATAGTGTACCACTGCCTGTTGCAAGACTGGCATTAATATATAATTCTTTACCATCAGCACCTACCATGCTTAAACTACCGCCATCAATACCACCTTGATATGCTGTGATATAATTCATGCCACTGTTATTAGATAAACTGATATTTGCTTCTGTGACTCTGTCAGCAGTATCGATGTCTTCAAGTACACCTCTATTTTCTGAATACTTTAGTCCAGGTACACTACCTACTGTGAACTTATACACACTTGGCTGGCGTTCTGCTGTTTTTATGTGTCCACTTCTACTCACACTCATTGCTGTGGTTTTACGTTTATCTACTGATATGAATGTTGCGTTATCTATGATTGTTTGAAAACTCATTATCTACTCCCTGGTACAGTTCTAGCACCTGCCTGTGTTACAGCATATATAAATCCTGGATCACTTGCTACTAAGGCTTGGAAACTTGGTGCGTCTACGGCGTTTATGTTATATGTTACTTGGCCGCCACCCATTTGACTATTTGGTGTTATTGTGCCTGCGGCACCACCCATATGAAGTAACTCTGGTCCTTTTTCACCAACTAAGTATGTGCCACCTGGCATAACTGGTCCACCACTTGCTTTTGGTGTTGGCAGTTTAATTGCGTTACCGCCTGCTCCTATGCCAAATCCAAATGGTGCCATTATAGCATTCAGTATTGGCTGAATTATAGCAAGTCTTAATATGTCTGCTATAATTTGTTTGACCATTTTCTTAAAGAATTTTTGGAACGAATCTCCTGCACTTTCACCATCCATGAATGCTTGTGCTAAATCTTCACTAAGTGATTTTTGTGCTTGTCCTAATGTGTTTAAGAAATTGGTTACACCTTCATTACTGCTTAATGCCTCATCTAGTTCTTCTTGTGCTTCTTTTGCCTCGACGGCTAATTCAGGATATTTTTCTATGAGTGCGTTTAATTGTTTTTGTATTCTTTCGTATTCTACTGTTGTGAGGAATACACCTTCTAGACTCTCGCCAAAATCAGCAAATGCTCTTCTACCTTCTTCTAAATTAGGTGTTGTAATTCCTAATATACTGTTTAACCTTTCTATTACAAAAGCAAAAGCCTCGGCATCACCATGACCTAATGCTAATGCTTCGTTCATTTCTTCTAATAATTGTGTGGCATTTTTTTGCTCTGTGTTATAATTTAACAAAGCATCATCCATTCTTTTTACAAATTCTAAAAACGTTTCTTGTGCTGGATCTTTTAAACTTTCATTGTAATCACTAAAGGCGGCATCTGCGGCAATAATTTCATTTTTAACTGCGGCTAGCAATGCTTGGTAATTCTCAATGTCTCCATTGGATTTAACAAAAGCCATTCGCAAATCAAATAGTGCTTGTCTGGCTTTATCTTGACGATCTGTTATTTTTTCTAGTTCTGTTCTATAGTCATTTGCTAAAAATGATGTTGCTACTGATTTTAGGTCTTCAATTTCACTTGCTAATTCTTTGGCCGATAATGCGGCGGCTTTTTGTCTTTCTTCAAAGGCTTTTTGTGCTTCTTCATTACGTTTCATAGCACCTGAAATACCATCTACCGAGTCAGCAACGTCATCTGCTGGATCTTTGAATAAATTAAAAGCAAATCTCAATGCTTCAAAGGCTGTAAATGCTATACCTACAATGCCAGCAAATCGTAATAATGTTCTTGCGGCTGTAGCCAATCCACCACTAAACGTTAGAACGTTTTTAGAAGATTTTAAAAGTGTAGGATTTGTTTTGCCTAATTTTTTATCGAATCCATCTAATTTACTTGAAGCACTTTTCAGTCCTAAGCCTCGAATTGCGTCACCTAGGCCTTTAAAACGTTTGTTACTACCTGCGGCTGTGGCTAATAATCCTTTTAGACCTTTTTCTAAGCCATTCATTATTGCTGTAACGCCTCTTACAGCACCAAAGGCTAAGAACACACTTAATAAACCACCTAATACTTTCATTAATGACACAATAGCATCAGTGTTACTTGCTAAGTTGTTTATAGCATCTGCTAATGCTTTGATACCCTGTGCGGCTTCATCACCAAATGTTTCGAATAGAGCAAGTTTTAAGTTGTCCATGGCAATTTTTAAGTTGCCTAATTCAAAGTTAATTAATCCTGCCTGATTTGCTAGTGCACCACCAAATCCTTCTCTCATGCCTTCTAATAAAGCACTAATTACTTTGTCAGCACCTGCGGCTGTTTTACCAAATTCACTTACTTCTAGTCTAGCAAGACCTAATTTTTCTTGTAATATTGTGAATACTGGTATACCTCTATCAGCCAGCCTGTTTAGGTCCTCTAAACCTAATCCACCTGCTGTAGAACGTGATACTAAGTCTAAGGCGGCTTGAAATGTACCCATCTGGTCTGTGGTAACAGATGCCGTATCAGCAAATGTCATTAACAGTTCTTCTGTAGGTTCAACACCAGCACCTTTTAACTGTACGAATGCCTGTGTTAATGTTTGTACGTCGAATTGTGTTTTAGTAGCAAATTGTTGTACTCTTTCAAATGCGGCTGCACCAGCATCAACACTACCAAATACAACATTTAATGAATTTTCTAATTGTTGGAAAGTAGCACCGACATCTACAATGCTTTTTATAACTGCGGCGCCGCCTAGTGCTATAAAGGCATTTCTTAAATTGTTTGCACTACTTACACCACTGGTTTCAAAGTCTTTGGTTTGCTTTTGACTTTGTTTGATCGATCTGTTATATTGTTTATTATCTAGTTCTAAAACTACTTCTATACTTCTTGCCATTAGTCTATTTTCCTGATTTCTCTATCTACCAATTGCTCCATTTTGTCAATTGTAGGTTCTGTAAACCCATCAGGTGCTTGTCTGCTAAAACCGTCGTCCAATTTACCTGCGTATCCATATCTACTACCTATACGCAATCTGCTTTCTTTTTTGGTTTTTCTTCTAGCATTGCCAGATCTGATTGGTGTTGCTTGCCTTAAAAATGTAAAAGCATCAGAATGTACACCCTTAGGCATTTTGCCTAATTGGCTAAACAATTTAGTAATGTCTTTAGTCTTTACTTTTATGTCCATAATATTCTTCTGCTTGTTTAAACATGTCATCGCCAAATTGACGTCGACTTAGTTTAGGATCTACTGGCTTGTTGTTTGCTTTGGCATGTTGAATCATTTCGGATGTAACTGCCACATCAAAGACCATTAAATCGAAACTATCGCCTTTACCTAATAGTTCACTTGGCAAAACACCGTATCTCTTACTAATTTGATCCATCATAAGAATCAAATTAGTTTCGGCACTTTCGTCTATAACGTGGCTGGTTATTTTCCCAGTTTTTGACCGATAAGACTCATTGCTTCTGTCATGACATCAATAGGTAGTACATGTTCATCAGCCATCACAGGTTTACCATCTTCATTTAAAATGATATCTGTGAGAATGTTCATGTATTCTCCTACATTGTCTTGTGTTGCGTTTGCTAATTTAGAAAAAACATCTAATGACTGTCTGTCATACATGTAAAAAGTTAAAGCATCGCCGTACTTTTCTACAAGTTCTTTCTTATCGATTGTGATTTCCACTAATTGTGGTTTTTTTGCTAGTTCTGATAGTTTCATATCTTTACTCCTTTATATCTCTAGTTTTTAAATTATGAATAGCACTTAGTATGAATGCTAATCTACTTTGTGCTTTGCGTACATCACCCTCAGCACATTTTATTTCGTTTTGAGCCTTTGCTATCTCTGGCTCAATCGACTGAAGAATCTCCTTCGTCGACTTGTTGTTCCATATCTTCATACCCTTTATCCTCTACATCTATATTTATTTCTTTTTTAGGCTTTTTACCACCCTTGCTATCTGGTAATACTATACCATGTTCTTTAGCATATTCATCCATATCATGTTCAACTCCGTCTATGCGAATAACACGATCTTGTGATCCTGTCCACACACCGTCTTTGAATAATCTTAAAAATTTATGTTCCATATTTACTCCTAAATGATAACTGCCCCCGAAAGGGCAGTTACATTATAAATCAATTATGATTCGTCTGTTTTGGTCAGTTCACCATTTACAATGATTTCCATCGGTGAGATCCAAACTGCCTGATCGATACTTGCATTAGGGGCTAAGCCTCCAATAAATCCTTTGCCAGTCCAATATGTGTCGCCAGTTGTACCTGTTCCTTCAAAACTAACTGAGAAGAATATCTCTGTTTTTGCTTTTGAAGTTTCAAATAAACCATTAAGGCCTACATTATTGTTAGTTAAGGATGCGTTACCGAACATTAAGTCATGGTCTACTAACATATTCATAGAAACACTATTCTCATTCACAGTTGTGAAAGCACTTGAACTACTAGAGTCAAGAGTAGAATATCTAACAGTTCCAGGCGTTGCTGAAATTGTTAGGTCCTGTAAAAAGGGTACACTAACACTATCAGTCGCACCTGGGACTGCTAATGCTTCGGTATGACCCAATGTTAATATTGCTTGTGAACCTGCTGTTACGTTAATTACGCCCATTAGTTTCTCCTATTTGTTATACAGTTATAAACTCGAAATCAAACGTGTACGTTATGTAGTCGGTAGTAATTTCGGTTTCGGTCACACACTCTTTTGAGTATGGACCAGTTATTCCTAACCTTGCTTCACGTATACTATTTGTAATAGTATCAATGTCGCCTGGTTGATTTTTAGCATCTACTGTGAGATAGCCAGTTACACTAGTCACTGTTTGATACACATCAGCATTGAGTGTGTTATACAACACCTCTTTGCTAACGTTGTCCTGATCTAAATACAAAGTTTTTTTATTCTTTATATCTAATCTAACATCACCACTTTGTACAAAGGGTAATTCACTGCTAACTGACACATTACTGCCACTTAGAGTAGTTGTTAGGTCTGCGATCAGTGTATCTCTGAAAGCCATTATCTTACTCTACTTATATTGCTTCTGCCTCTGGTACGCCTGTTAGGTCTGAACTTAACCATTTTTTCATTGGTTTGAACAGAACCATCATTATCAGCATCATACCAATCCAATATATCCATAAGTTCTCTAAATAAATCATCGAACTTACCTTCATAATATTGGATTTTTTGTACTTCTGCTGATTCTGGATTACCAAAATCTGCTATCTTAGGCAACAAATATTCTTTTAATGTGTAATAAGCACACATATCTGTAATATCTGATTTTCTGCCAACTATAAGATTCATGTTGATAGGGGGTATATCATCAATTGAGTTATACCCACCACCAGCATATCCGAGGTATTCTCTCCATCTAGCACTAGCACGAATCTTTTCATTGATTCTGTTAGTTGCTTTCTGTGTCAAATCCTCTAAGTAATTGTCTAGGCTTCCAGGTGTGTCAGGAACATCAGTAAAGTTGACCTCATTGGCCTCAAAGATACGTTGATCTTTGTCCTTTATGTCTAATGCTTCTGCGTAACTAATTACGTTTCCTGCTCCATCTGTTATAAATGCCATAGTTTAACTCCTATCCTTATGTAGACGCCAAGTCTCTAGGTAGGTTATTACTTCTAACAAATTGAAGTCCCACTGCTTGTGAAACAAGTCCTTGTAACAAGGCATCGTTTGCTAAGTCCTGTGAGATTGAACCAATAGAACCACTTGAGATTCCACCAACACCATTAAGTTCGTTAGCAAGTGCTAATTCTTGTTCTGGTGTAATGAATGCCCAATATAGGCCACCTGTTGTAGGTGCGTTATCGGCTCTTAGGTTTGCTACTGAAGTCGAGAACTGAGCCAAACTTGCTGAAATAGAACTTGCCGCACCAATTATATTTGATGTTGCGATGTGTCTAATAAAGTTTTGCTGTCCTGCGGCTACAACTGGGTCTGTTCTTAACTGAGCAAATCCGTTTCTTACTGTAGCAACCATTTGATGGTTATCGTTTTGAACGTCGTTAAACATTTTAACTGTTGGTTCTCTTTTACTTGCGTATGCAAGTCCTTCTGCTGACATAACTACTGCCAATGAAGCACCTGTTAAGGCTGTGTTAGCATATCCGTCATTTGGTGTGTTGACTGATGTCATTTCTGTCATCACGTCAGCATTACCTTGTACTGCGATTCGGAAACCCTCTTCGTCAGTAACTTTTGCGATTGCCCCGGATAGGCGAGTAACGATAGCATTTGATACAGTAGCAAGGCCACCATCTTCTAATGCTTCTTCAGACACTTTTGAACCTGCGCCTTTTTTAGTTACTTGTAAACTTACTGAACTAGGATCAAAGTTGAATCCATCATTAATTAAGTCTGTGTTATCACTTACAGATGAGTTACCTGCTGGATAATAGTTTGATAAAGGAATCTGCATTGTGTTACCAATTGCTCCTTCTAGGTTATAGTTGTGAGTCAAAATAGCCGGGTTTGGAAGTAATACTGCATTATCGAAAAACGGTATTAAATCTGCAACCACGTTAGAATATAACTCTGCAACTGTTCCTGTTCCTATTGCTGCCATAATTTTTCTCCTGTTAAATTAATTATGTATTGTTATACTTAGAGAGTTGATCTAAAAGATCTAGTTCTCTCCATGTGTTTTTTAATCATTCCATCTGTGATTTGATCACGATTTAATGATTTATTTGCGTTTCGCACTTGAACATAAGCCGCATTATATTCTCTATCACTCTTGAGTCTACTTTCGTTTACTCCTGAACTGCTAGAAACATCTTGCGGTGTTCTATCTGCGTCAAATGTATCTACACCTTTCTTAGCAAATGGCAATCCTAGACTTTTTCCAACTACTTCTACAGCAGTCTTGTAGTCAGGCTTTTCGCCGTCTACTGTTAAATAATCATTACCGTTTTTGATTGCGAATGTTTCGCCTTCTACTAACAGCATGTTTCTGGCTTTCATCAAGTCTACCACAGCATCTTTTTGCTCTGATTTCCAACTAGTAGGCATAT
>Ga0208767_1002553_pt1 | contig 13707 bp, 26 predicted proteins | sample VirMetDEL_Mar_21_FD_184514 | JGI IMG/M metagenome (GOLD analysis project Ga0208767, IMG submission 184514) | Aqueous microbial communities from the Delaware River and Bay under freshwater to marine salinity gradient to study organic matter... | ecosystem: Environmental > Aquatic > Marine >... | reverse complement strand
TTCAAAGCAGCCAATAGTTCAATCGATTCTTTACTTAGAGGCACCGGTGTTTATGGTGCTGCCGCGGCTACTGTTAAAAATATGATATTAAAAATCATTGAAGAAAACAAAAAAAGTAATCCAGATTACGAAAAAGTGGCAATAGAGGCAACTTCAATTTCACCACCAATTAATTCAAAACTTAAAAAACTTTTAGCAGCGGGAAGAACATTTAAGTATAGACAATCAAAAGAAAAAATATATACTGAAGGTTTAAGTTTAGAAAACCCAGCATTTTTAGCTGCGGGACAAATTATATCTGCAGGAACAAACTTACCTGCTGATCGACTTATATTAAAAACTGATCATATTTATACAGCTATGAAAGATGAAACTGAATTGTGGCAATCTATTGCATTAGCTAGTGGTTGGTCAGAATGGGATCTTGGTATGATTGAAAAACAAACCAATTCTAGTTTTAAGAAAGTGCCATTGAAAAAAACTAAGCTTAAAACACAAAAATTGAAAAGAACAAAACTTAATACAAATGAGTAATAGAATAATAACCAACATAGCTAAAGGCCCTTTGATGAAAAAAGATGCATGTTATAGAAAAGCCAAAGCAAAATATCGGGTATTCCCGTCTGCTTATGCATCAGGGTACATAGCTAAGTGCCGTAAACGCGGTGGAAATATAGGATAATATGCCATACGTAAGTGACGCACAAAGAAAAGCTGTTTGGGCAAGCAGAAACGAAAGAGCTGCTGCTAAAAAAGTAAACAAGACCAAAAAAGGGGCATCGCTTAAGCGTTGGTTTAAGGAAGAATGGACTGATGTCCGTACAGGTAAACCATGCGGAAGAAGTAAAGGTGAAAGCCGTGGTGTTCCATATTGCAGACCTAAAAAAAGAATATCCGCAGATACACCAAAAACAGCAAGTGAAATGTCTTCATCTGAAAAGAGAAGAAAAATAAATGAGAAGAAAAGTTTAGGCCAACCAGCTGGAAAACCTAGAAGAGTTGCACCAGTAAGAAAAATGAGCCCAATAACTAAAAGATCTTCATGCAAATATTAATATGGAATCACTAAAAGTTTACGGAATAAACATAACAGCATTAGTTACAACATCTATGCCTTTAAACACATATTTACAGACATTAGTATTATTATCTACTTTAATTTATACAGTATTACAAATAATCGCTAAATTAAAAAAGTAAATGCAGTTACCTAAAAACGGAGTAGCAAAAGAAATTCGCCATTATGTTGGCAGCCTATTTATATTTTTACTTATAATGGCCATCATTTTTATTTTGATGAAGTACCCAGTGCTTGAAACAAATAAAGAAGTTGTAATGATGCTTATAGGTACATTATCAGCATCTATTGGCTTAGTAATATCAACTATTACAGGATCAAAACCTGATGATATTAATGCGCTGAAAACCGAAATTGAAAAGAAGAATGATCAAATTGAAAGTTTAGTCGAGGCTAAAGACCGCTTAGAAGAAATGATCATTAACCTACAAAAACAAATTCTTGAAAACCAAGATGACGTTATGGATAAGATCATTCTTAAAGCAGCATTGGATTATGACGATCGCGCGGCTGCATTGAAACAATTAAGTAAAGATGGCAAAAGTTGATTGGAATGGGAATGGCAAAGCGGATTTTAGTGTAAATCCAGCACAGCTCTTTACAGCTATAGCTATGATATTTTCTATTGGCGGCTCATATTACACATTAAATAGCAGATTAGATGCCGTTGAGTTAGCTACAAAGAAGCTAAAAGAAAATCAAGAAAAATATACATGGCCTAATCAAAGAAAGTTAGAAGAAGATGTGCAAGAAATGCACGTAGAATTTAAAGCTGTAATGAAAGACATTGAATATTCTATGGAAAAAATAGATGCTTTGCGAATACAGCTAAACAATAAAAGAGATAAAAAATAAATAAAGGGGCTTTTTACGGCCCCTTAATTATTTACCCATCACAACTTAAACAGTCAGGGTCCATTGCTTGTGCAGCAATATCACCTCTTAATACACTTTCAGTACGCATATAATATAAGGTTTTAATACCTTTTTTCCACGCATCGAAATGCACTTGGTTTAACCATTTAGGCGTTGCTTCAGATGGAAAAGCTAAATTTAAACTTACAGACTGATCAATATAGTCCTGTCTTATACCAGCTTGATTAACTAATTCTAGCTGGTTTATTTCTTTGAATGTTTTAAAAACATTCTTTACCGCTTCCCCGTCATCTTCTTGGGTAAGTCTTCCTCTGTGATCGAAATACCATCCATCAAGTTCTTTGATGTCTTGTACAGACCCACCATCTGCAAGAACTTTATCCCAAGTTTCTTTAGTGTCAATTCCAATTTTTCTAAATACTTTTTTAAGCTCATTGTTTTTTCTTATAAAGGTTCCTTTTGCGCTTTGTTCGGTAAACACATTTGCAGCCCAAGGCTCAATACCCGGTGAAACGTTACCAGATAGTTTTGAGTTTGATACGGTTGGCGCAACGGCTCGTAGATGCGTATTACGCATTCCTGTTCCGGCACACCAAAGTGGTTCACCGTAAACTTCAGCTAACGCTCTTGAAGCTCTTTCAGTTTCTATTTTTATCTTCGAAAAAATTTCGCGGGTCTTGAACTGTGCGAGCAAGCCCTCGAAGGCGATCCCGTTCTTCTGCAGTAAGCTGTGCCATCCCAACACTCCTAACCCGAGTGCCCGTCCCTTCACAGCGCTTCTCACAGAATTTTCGAACCCCCTCAGACCCTTCGCTCTTTGTATGAATTCTTCCAGGACACCGTCCAGGAACCAGATCGCATCGTATACCAGGTTTGTATCCTTCCATTCGTCGTATTTTTCTAAGTTTAATGATGATAAGCAACAAACAAAAGAATGAGATTCATCTGTATGTAATGTAATTTCAGAACAAATGTTTGTCATATGAACTTTTAATCCATTCGTTTTGTAAGCCTCTGGATTAACTTTGTTCGTGTTGCCTTTAAAAAGGATATATGGCTCACCAGTTGCTTTACGTTTTTGGAGAAGCTTTGACCATCTTTTCCTAGCCTCTTGATCTCCGCCTTCAAGTTTTCGCATAAACTTATCGCCAACGACAGCACACTGATGCAAGTTAAGAGATTGTCTATTGACGTCTCCTTTAGGTTCCCTAATTTCAATCCAATCGAGGAAGTCATCGTGTTCAATGTTGATGTTAACGCTTGCAGCTCCACGTCGTACGCTACCTTGGTTGGTTGCGAGTATAGTTGAGTCATAGATTTTGCAAAAAGGGACAACGCCGTCTGAAGTTCCATTACCTGTAATTCTTGCTCCGGCGGGTCTAATCATATTAACTCCGATACCAACTCCACCGCCGTGTTTAGCGAGTAGCATCATCTCTAAATTCTTTTGACCAATATCCTGGATACTATCTGCTACGTCAATACCAAAACAACTAATAGGCAAACCTCGATCTGTGCCTGTATTAGACAGCACTGGTGAAGCTAAACATAGCCAACCTTGCCAAATATACTCAAAGAATTTTTCAGCTAGTTCTGGCTTATATAAACGCCTTGCTACTGTTTTGGAAACACGCATATATGCATCACGTGGTGACTCACCTTGTAAGAGATAGCCACCAGCAATGGTCTTTTTGTAAACTTCGGTGTCACCCCAAGCCGGGTAATCTACACCTTTTTTCCATTCGTTATTCCACATCTAATTTTTTTTCTTCAGTCTTCGTCTTGTTCAAAATATCTGTTTTCATATCTTCCAGAGCTTCCTCGTACCCAGGTATTCGCTTTAATGTCTCTAGCGTCCCAATTGAGAGGTCTTTTAGATTTTGCATTTCTTTTATTATCGCCTGAGTGTTTGCCCCCAATATCTCTATGCGATTCCACATTTCTATTAGTTTGCTTTCTTTCATTTTCCATATATTTCTTTACTTAAAAAAACAGGGCTAACGTCTTTAACAAATACTTTGAAAAAATTTTCTTCTTCAATGACTTGTACGTCTTTACCCTTAAATCTACTTGGATATTTTTTTTGTGCGTACTCTATAATTTTATCCATTAAAATAATATATTATGTAGCCTATAACTACGTTTACATTTACTATAACAAGATTCCATTGCTTAGCAAGCCATACTTGCGGTATAGCTAAACAACCACCTATTATATAAGTATAGATCCCAATATTCCCGTATGGCAATAAATAGGGCGACATCATAATAAACGCCGCCCCCATATATCCTAATCTATTTGCTAATCTTTCTTTTGGTGAAAGTTTTCTTTCCTTCACCATTGCCTTTAAAATTGATCGCTTTACCATATATCTTCAAAATCTTCTCCTTCATTTGCCTTTGAGTAGTCGGTGGGACGTACAGCAAAAAAATCAGTATGGGTATGGCCACCAGTAAGATGATAGAACCAATCAAGGGATTCGGCTCCTGATTCATCGTAACTAAAGTATCCGCCGAGGTCGAGGTAACCGAGTTCAACGAGCTTTTCATTAAGTCGTTTTCTAATAAACTGTTTAAGATCATAAGCTTTTAAATTTTCTATATCACCTAATTCAAACATTTTGTCAATATACTTTTCTTCTGCTTCTAGCATTGTCTTTGCTGCTTCAATTACATTTTTCCTGCAATCTTCTAAAAGCGTTGGGATTTCATCGCACATATGTCTAAACAATTGGCAACCCATTTTACTGTGGAGTGATTCATCTCTTACACTCCATTTCATTTGTTGTCCAATGCCTTTGAGTAAATTACGTAATTGGAAGCTATAAAGAACAGCAAAAGCAGAATACAAACTAACTCCTTCTGCGAATGCACTAAATATAGCCAATGATTTACCAATACCCACGGGATCATTACCATCGTAAGCAACGAGATTATCAAATCTATCTGCTGTTGCTGGTTCATGTAAAAATGCTTCAAAATCTTCAAGACCGAGTGTTTCATTTAAATAACTATATGCAACTGCGTGAATTGTTTCTTGCGAACCAAACATCATTGCCATTTGTTGTATTTCATGCTTCGGAAACCACGATACAACTTTCTGCGTCCAATAATCTGAAACAGCACATTCTGTTTGTGCAAAACCTAATAATATATTTCCTACTAAGTTGCGTTCTTCTTTTGTTAATTTTTCGTTCCAATCTTTGACATCGCCAGACATAGGTATTTCAGTATGTAACCAAAATGCCTGGGCCTGTTTAAGCCAACCTTCTGTATAATACTCTGGATATTCAAATGGCTTATATGCAATTCTTTCATCAAATAGCCCCATTATCGTCTTCTTTAAAAAATATTAATATTAATTCTACAAAAGGTAAATACAAAACGTGTTCTGTATTATTTTCGTTTTCGTACGTTCTTATTCCTAGCAAAACGCCAGGATAAGTACCGATTTCTAATTGCCAATTTCTCATTAGTAAATATTTATGTTGTATTTATTGTGTAAATCAACTATGTCTTTATATTTTACATAGCCTTTATTTTCAATTGACCACTTAACAAATCGGTCTATTTGCCTTATTGAATAGTTTTTTCGAGCTATTTCTTTCGCATTTCCTTTATTATCTCTATTACCCGATCGCATTCTTTTTGATTTTGTGGTTTAAATAATACATAATTAGGAAACTGCTCTGAAACTAACTTTTTAAATAATTTCCAGCGTATAGGGAAAGACTCATTAGCCCTTCCCTTTGTTTCAATAATAAAATCTTCACCAATAAAATCAGGAGTATACTTAATAGGCAATATTCTTTTGGAACCTCTATTAGTAAATTCACCTTTGCCATTAGCTTGTTTTTCATATGCTTCATTTGCTAAATGAAAACCATTAACTAACACAAAAGTTTCTCCTTCATATGTGGCTTTAATTTTATTTTTACGTAAGGCCATATACATATATCTTTCTAGCCCCGACGCAAAGTTAATTCCATCGTAGGTTATTTTTTTAGATTGTACTGGCCCTCTTTTCTTAGTTCTTTTCCTCATTATATTGTTTTAATAACTGCTCTTGAAAGTCTTCAGTTAAGCATGTTTTAAGCTTTTCAATATAATTAACTGCATCCATAAGCTCTTCTTGTAAATGCGTTAACCAAACATCAACATGATTCACATCGTCGTGTAGTGTTATACCGTATTTTTTATAACCTACGTCAGAGCGCTTTTGAAACTTCTCAACTACTTGTTGGATTATTTTATCTCTCATACTGTATCTTTTACGAATGTTCCATTTTTCATTGAACCAGTTCGATTAGATATTTCATCATAAGCAGCGCCAATACAAGTTTCAATGTCTGTGTTGACAAGATAGGCGAGATTAGTGAGAACAACAACACTATCACCAATAGCGTCAATAATACCAGCTTGATCATTTTTAAGTATTGCTTGCGCAAGTTCTCCTGATTCTTCATATAATTTAATTAATTGTGTTTTAGGGTCTCCTTTATCGTATATACCACGTTCCTGGGCCCAATTACGAATCAAATCAAATGGATTATCATTATGCCATGATTGATCTGGTGTATGCTCTTTATTTAAAAAAGCTTCATAAAATGCCTTATTGTAAATGTAACAACGATTGTTATTATACATTGAAGGCTTTGCGTTCGCAACTATCCAGTTAATACTTTCATCAGAAAGAAAAAAGGTTCCAAATGATGTTTTCCATTTGAGACCTTTGTTGTCCAATAAATTACCCTTTAACTTATTTAAAGGAACTGGGAATGTTGAGGTTTGTTCTGTTGGGTTTATTTTCATTTTATTTAATTTAATTAAATCGGTATATAACTGACGGTCTGTTCTATAACCGTATTGTTTTTGTAAAATCAATTCCATCTCAGACGCTTCCCGCACATCTTCAGATGAAAATATGATCTCATATTCGCCAGGCTTATAGCCTTGTTGATTATGGACACGTTTATTTAAATTACGTGTCATACCTATTTTTTTATCTGGAATATGGTAAATATAATACATTTATCTAAATTTAGCAACTACTATTATTCTTGTTGTAGATTTTGCAACACCAAACCCTACAAAATTATAATCTGATGAAAGCATATTATCTAAAGTTATAAAGTCGTCTGTATCTATTGCCCATGCTATAGATGCATCCAAATACGGATTATAGTTAATAGGTATATCAACGTTATCTATTGAAAATAATGATTCTCCAAAATCGTCGTCTTGCGTATACAGACTATCTGATAATAATAATTCATTAGCAAAATTGCTAGCATATAAAGACAATTCAGGATCAATACTCAATGGGTCATTATAATAATATGTTCTTAATGTATTTTGAAATTTTAAAGCTTCATTTACATTAGATTGACCTATTGCGAATATAGGTAATAATAATAATATATATACTATTTTATTCATATTTTTTTTTCTTTTATTTTATTAATAATTCTTTTGCTTTCTTCGGATAAAAACTTTGCCATATAATTATTTTTTTGAAACCAAAGTTCAGTATCCGACTGATAGTGGGGCTTTGATTGGTGGGTGTGGCTCATATCCTTGTAGTTTAATCATATTACGAGTTGGTATTCTTAAAAATTGCCCTGCTCCTTCAACAATATCAAGTCCAAAATCGACGCTGACATTAGGTAAGGGCTTAATAGAACGATCCAAATATTCTTTAGCTTGATCATGGTGATTATTATAAAGATGACAATCACCAAGTGAAGCAATAAGCTTATTCGGTTTATAGCCAAGCCCTTCAGCGAGCATAACAAGTAATAACCCATAAATAGCAAAATCGTAAGGCAAACCAAGAAAAACGTCAACTGATCGCTGACTCCACATAAGATCCATTTTCCCATCATTTATATATAATTGAAAATTATAGTGGCATGGAGGCAGAGCCATATCGCTAAGATCAGATGGATTCCAAGCGTTAACCATAAGGCGTCTGCTGTTCGGATCTTTTTTGATGTCAGTAATAAGTTTTCTAATTTGATCAATCCCATTGAAATTGCGCCACTGAACACCGTAAATAGGGCCAAGTGTTCCATCTGTTCTACCGGACCTTTCATAATCCGCATTCCAGTAAGTAAGGCCGTTATCATTAAGATACTTAATATCTGATCGTCCTTCAAGAAACCAAAGTAATTCCGTAACTGCATGTTTAAAATATATTTTTTTACCTGTTAATAAAGGGAACCCTGCTGCCATATCATGCTTAAGCATTCGTCCAAAGACAGCTTTTGTCCCAGTTCCTGTTCTATCATTTTTAGATACCCCTCTGTGGAGTAATGATGATAATAATCCTCTGTATTCATCTTCTACGTTTATCATAATAGTATTTACACATTTCATAATAACTGACCCATATGGTATCCCTATCGTATTCATATGGTGCTAAATGCACCTTCTTATGATTACTACTCATAGCTATACCAATATGCCATTTATTTTGTTCGTCTTTAATGCCAATTGGCGATATTATTATACCATTTTTAATACAATATCTGTACCATTTTCTTTCATCTTTTGACGGTATATAGTCCGGCATTGGTACAGGTTTTTTCCACCTAGGCATTATTCCCAAGGCATTTTATCCTCTGCACTAACGGGTTCGTGTGGTACAAAGCAACCAGACTTTGGTTCCCATTTAAAATGAGCTTCAGCTCCATTTTCACCTAGGTTTTGAAATTTGACTTTGAGCACTTTTGCTTTAACTGTCCTATTTTCATAATCGCGATGTACAAGTAAACCGTGATAGCTAGCATCATACCATTCGCCACCGCCTTTAATGTTATACATAGTCGGTTCTTCAATTTTGCCATTTGAGTCTTTATACATTTTAGTTGGGTGAGCAACTATTATCACCAATACATCATATTTTTTAGCAAAAATATCAATTTTTGTTAAATACTCTAATGTATAAGCATTAACATCTGCTGTACCGGAGTCCATGTCACGAACTTTATTATATGGATCAATAACTAAACATTTAATACCTTTCCTTTTTACTAATTCAGCACCTTTGCGTAAAACAGCGTCAAGGGTATACCTTTCCATATCAATAAAAAAGAAATTATCATTTACGTGCTCTGCTACTTGGTTCCATTTATCACCTCCGATTTCTTGTTTTGTAGGCATGCCTTGCCAAACTTTACGCATTAGCTTATGTGCATGAAGATATGTCGGTTGATTTTCAGGAGAAGCATAAGCTGTTTTCCAGTTATGTTTCATATTATAACCAACCGTCATTTGATCTACAAAATCAGATTTGCCAGAAGAGGGTATACCAGTAACAGTAATGAACTGCCCAGTATAAGTAGAAAATATACTATCAAAATTAGGTAATCCGATTTGATAACCCGGTTTGAAACCATTTTGTACAAAATCAGTAATTTCCCCTTCAATGTCTTTGAACGTCGTAACATTCTCCAACGGGACCGGTCTCGCTTGGGTAACACACTGTACCAGTTCTTCTTTTCCATATTTTAATAAAAATTCGTTAGCGTCCTTACAATCTACAAACGAAGCTAAATAACAAACTTCTGCACCTAATCTGCGTACTAATTCGGCTTGAAGTGCTTGGCCAGGTTCGTCTTGATCTACTGCTATAATTATTTTATCTTTATCGGTAAAATAATCAATACAGTTATCCAAATAATCTAAGTTATTTGAATTTAATGTTGCACCATTTGGCACAGATATAACATTAGTGATACCGGCTTCATGAAAAGAAAGTACATCCATCTCGCCCTCAACAATAACACAATACTCAAAACCAACTATACTATTGATATTGTAAAATACTTTTTCAGCGCCTTTATATAGCTTAAAGTTTTTTCTACCGTCTCTGTATTTAACGTTTACAAGCTTATCGCCAATATAGTAGTTGAAGTGTATAGCATTTTCTTGTTTGCCAGTCTGAGGCATATACTCAGGACCTTCAGAGACTTGTAGGTCTTCTAAAGTATCCTGAGAAATACCACGTGATTTAAACCATTCCTGTACTTTTGTACCTGGAATTTCAATAGGCTTTGGATCTGGTAAAACATATTCTTTTTGTGCTTCACCTTTTCTTTTATAAGTATGCAATTGAAACGTACTATTGCAATTGTGGCATGTGCCGAGACCACGTTCCCAGTCATAAGATGCGCATTTACGCTTCTGATTTTCGGGTCTTCTATCAGAAGAGCAAAGAGGGCATGTACCCTCTCGCTTACCTTCTGGCAGATCATATTGATTGAATTTATCAATCAAAAAACCATTGATCTCCGTTGTTTCTATCATACTAATTTATTATTAAAAAGGTAAATCAGGTGTCACAGGTGCCTGAGTTGTCGGTGGCATATTCGGTGACCCTCCGTCACGTGGGGGAGGAGAAGGGAATTGACCATTCGTCCATACCACTTGTGCGTTGCCAAGATAAGTCTTAGCTTCTTTTGCTTCGCGTTCTTCTTTAGACTGCGAAACAATAACTGGGCCTTGGTTGCCATAAGGATCAACTTCATCGTTGATCGTAATAGTAATAGGTAAGTATTGTCCTTTTTTTCCCGGGATAATTTTATCTTTTGGAATAGCACTAAGGTTAATACTTGTTTTAATAATACCTGCCATTAGTAAGTAGATAATTGGTTAAACATTCTTTTTAATTGGTTTTTTGATGCACCTGTTACGCGTCGTAAGTTATCAACAGCTTTTACATGGTTTTGTTTGCTGTAAAAATTGTTTGCATCTGTTTTCATACCAGTTACGTCGCATGTTCTTAATTTTCGTCTTGCCATAATTTAAAGTGTTTTGGTTAAAAAAAATTGGTTAGGGTCAAACCCATCGGTTTTAAAAAATAGTTCATAGTTTTCTGTTGCCTTCAGCACCTTATCTCGGCCTGATTCATAGAAAGCATCTGAACAATCAAATAATCCTATTTGATGTGTGTTCTTGTCAATTGCTATAAATACAATGTCATATCCAAATAAAATACGATAGATGTACGCTTGACTATCATAATTATATTTCTTTGCACTGTATCTAAAGCCTTCAAGATCATTTGTTGTTTTGAGGTCGATAACTAATTTTTCATCATGATTTACAATATCAGCTTTACCTTTCCAATTGTTGCCCATAATTTCAGCAACACCAGGAAGCTCATACTCAATATTAGCATCTGGTCTTTCACCTCTGATATAATCTTTGCAAATTTTATTTGCAAGCAATTTGTCTCGCATTAATCCTATCATGTCTACTTCGTGTTGAAGTAAACATAATTCTCCACCTGACAGCTCTTTATACGTTTTTGTATTTCTTGTAGATGATTGAATAATTTTGTACTTATCTAATTTATCTGGTTCAAGAATACACGTATGAAAATAGCCACCCACTAAAAATGCGCTCGTCGGTTTAGACGGCTTTTTAAAGTTAAGGGGATTTTTAATTAACGCGGAAATGTCTGAATTACTTAGAAATTGTTTTCCATACTCACCGTAATAGTGTTCATCGTCTCTAAGCTTTTTAATTGTTTCTTGATTCATAAGATTTTAATTCAGACTGGTCCTCAACGGACACATTGTATTTGGCTGTTATACTAGCCGTTGATCCTCCTGATGAAAGATATTGTAACGCTTTAGCCCATTCTTCTGATCCTTTACGCAATTTAGGCTTATCTTTTTTACCGTGCGTATTCGTTGCGTCAGAGTCTTGGGTGTCATCAATTAACAATAAATTACCAAGAGCATACTTTTTAGCGTAACTAGAAGCTGATCCAAATTGTTGAGGTGTTTGCATACCTTTTTGATTAAGATCAACACCAACTACAGCTGTTGCTTCAATTTTATCTTTACCATCGTGCAGTGTTGCTTTTGATACAATCAAAGGTGGCAACTTATCGGAAAAAACATCTCCAACGTTTTCGCTAATGGTAAAATAAACTCCATACTTTTTATTTATGGGTTTTAGTGATTCTAGGATGTCTTCGGCAGATCGGAAGTAGTATTTGCCGAACGAGTTATAGCGTGATTTTTTAGCTTTAAACTCTTCTTGAATTAAACTTAATTTTTCGTGAATAGTCATATTATATATTACATATTAGGGTTAATAATTACATTAAATCTGCTACTTGATTTGGGTCAACTGTTTCAATTAGTTTATTAATAGCATCACGTTTTATTTGTGATATTCTTACATAAGATGCTGCTCCTTCAATACCTATTTTATCAGCAATATCTTTAGCAGACATTTTATCACAATCTAAACCGTAGCTCATTCTTAAAACATCATATTCTTTTATATTAAGATTGGCTTCCATTATAGATAATAAGTACTTGTTTAATATATCTATATTATATGCTTCTGTTTTATCTTCAATATCCATTATCATATTATTTTCTAATGGCTCATCTATTGACGAAAATATGCTATTAAAAAACATCTCGACTGTTGCTTTTTCTTTTTCGGAGTTTTTACGCATATCGTTAAGTTTATGCTCGGGTATACGTATGTTACCTCTATTTATGTCAATAGCTCTTCTTATTGCTCCTTTAATACGTTTAGATAAAAACGATTTAAGTGTTTTGTCAGGATTTTCTGATTCATCAATTACTTCCCAGTCCAATTTATCTATTGCTTGTATTAAACCTATATATCCTTCTTGAAGCATATCATTAATTGTTAATACTCCTGACGCTTGTTGAGTAGATGAAAACCTTCGCGCAATGTTTTCAACGAGTGGCATTTCTTGAATAATCAAATCTGTACGCGGATCTCCTGTTGGAAGTCTATGCTCGTAGCTATCAATATCATTCTTATGTCTGATATAATTTTGTACGTTATATTTTTTCATTGTTTAATATTTTTTTTTCTTTATTGAGTTGGTCATTCATGTTTCTGTAAATTGTTCTTGTTGATACACCAATAGCATTAGCTATTTTTTGTATTGTTATTTTTTCGCCTTTGTCGCTTAACAAAAGCATTGTCTCATAAATATCTTCTTCAGTGCATTTTCTTGTCTTGCCAATTAGCTTACCTACTATACTCAACTTTTCGTGTACCTCTAAGCCTGATTGATCTTTAAATATGATTTTACGGCGTTTATTTTTAGGTGGTGACTCTAAGTCGTATGTATATAATTCATCAATCATGTTATCTATTAATGAACTTGGTGCTACAAATGTAATAAAATTATTTGATATATTAGCTATAAATTGTGCAATTTTTTTCATATCTTCTTTTAATAAATGCGGATTTAAATACCATAGCACTAATAAATGCCATTTTAAAGACTTATAAGTGTTTATTTTTGCTTTACTGCGGAACAATTCATAGCATTGGTATGTACCATTTTCATAGTACCAGCCCCAATCGTATGTTGTAGTAGGCACATCTGTGGTAGGATATGCTCTATATACAATGCGATTGTTATTTAACCATTTTAAATTGTGTGACATTAGCTTGTTACTTATTATCATTATAGGGTATTCGTCATGTCTGCAATATACGCAATCTTCTTGAATATTTCTTTATAAGCGCTGCTTTTCTTTTTAAATTTTTTATAGGCATACGATTTTCTGAATGGCCTAATAAAACATCATCAATAATTTCATTACGTAATTCATTAATGGATCGCCATAAAAATTCTGCATGCTCACGCTTACGACTTCGTCTTAGTCTTCTTATTATTTCTTTTATCATTTTTGCGATAATTTTTAACTATTGTTGCAATGTTTGCAAAGTTTGTGTAT
>Ga0208767_1002551_pt1 | contig 13710 bp, 24 predicted proteins | sample VirMetDEL_Mar_21_FD_184514 | JGI IMG/M metagenome (GOLD analysis project Ga0208767, IMG submission 184514) | Aqueous microbial communities from the Delaware River and Bay under freshwater to marine salinity gradient to study organic matter... | ecosystem: Environmental > Aquatic > Marine >... | reverse complement strand
AAAACACCTGCTGCCAAAAGAAATAAAAAACCTTTAAAGGGCAAGCAGAAAAACTTAGATGCAAATAAGGATGGTAAAATTTCTAAAAAAGATTTTACGATGCTAAAAAAGAAAAAAAATAAATAAGGAGTATTTATGAAAAGTATTTGGAATAGAATAAAAGACGGATCTAAAACAGAAAAAGTTTTAGGTGCTATTGCTATTGCTTTAATTATCGTAATTATTTGGTAATGAAGAAAGCAATTCTAAACGCTCTCGCATTAAAATACGAAGCGCAAGTAGAAGAAGCAAAAACAACTATTAATATTTATTTAAATAATCCTGTGGGTATTGGGGAACATCCCCAACACCTAGAGGAGATAGATAAATTATTAGATGCAATGGCAACAGCTGAAGATAAATTAGATTCGTTAAGAAGACACTGGGGTTAACATGAGTCGTTTAAAAAAATCTCAGAAAAGTTTAAAGCAATGGAGTGAACAAAAATGGCGAACGAAGTCTGGGAAGAAGTCAAGCGATACTGGGGAAAGATATCTACCAGAGAAAGCAATCAAAGCTCTATCATCTGCGGAGTATGCGGCAACGACAAAAGCAAAACGCCAAGGAACAAAAAAGGGCAAACAGTTTGTGAAGCAACCAAAGAGCATTGCAAAGAAAGTAAAAAAGTATAGGAGTACATAATGGCTGATCCAAGATTAAAACGAGCGGGAGTAAGTGGTTTTAATAAACCAAAACGTACACCCAGTCATCCTAAAAAATCACACATTGTTGTGGCAAAAGAAGGTGACAAAATAAAAACAATTAGATTTGGACAACAAGGTAAAAAAGTAGGAACAGTTTCAGGTACAGCAGGGGCACCAAAAGCGGGAGAGTCTGCTAGAATGAAAGCAAAAAGAAAATCATTTAAAGCACGCCATGGCAAAAACATTGCCAAAGGTAAAATGTCAGCGGCGTTTTGGGCTGATAAGGTTAAGTGGTAGGTGGCGTTTCTCGTAGCAAACGTACCCCCAGTTAAAGTTCACGTTAAAAAAGAATATCTTTACGATCACCAAAAAGGTCATGGTGAATTTACAGAAGGTATTTGGGTATCATGTAAATCAATACAAGGCAGAGCTTTGTACTTTGAAACATATTTACCTGAGTATGCAGCACTTTATGATAAACTTCCAATAAGTGCTTTTGTTACTTCACCTGATGTAAAAGAAAATATTGTTTTAGAAGAACTAGAACTTTGGGATGCATTCAGTTATCACATCACTGTAATAGAAAAAACAACAGTACCACCAAGAGCAAAGTATTTATCTCCATCAAAGAAATGGTATCAAGGAGAATATTTATTTACTATAGATAGTTGCCATCCCGATCATAACTTACCTAATGTAAACTATTCAGAGATACCAGAAGAACATAAATCATTTAATATTTTGCAATTAGATAACGGACATTTTGCAGCCCAACCTAATAATAGAACCTTATTCTATGACAAATCGCTGACTCCATCAGAACCAAAGCAACCAGATTTCAAAGTATCAACAAAAGAATATAATGTAGAATCTGTAAGCAAATGGACGGCGGGAGATGACACAAATTATTTTTATAAATTCCTTGAACAAAAATAAATAATATGCTATAATAATGTTGATCGCCATAATGGGATCATAACAACAACGCTCAACGGAGGTTATATGAACGTTATAAACTGGGAACCGTACAAACCATTTACAGTAGGGTTCGATTCAATACTAGATAGACTCATGGATATTAACACTGAGTCACCAAACTATCCACCATACAATATTAGAAAGATCGATAACTTAAACTACGTAGTCGAAATGGCTATAGCTGGTTTTGGTAAAGATGATATTAATATTGAATATGCAGACAATACAATGACAGTTAAGTCTATTAAAAAAGATAAAGCTGAAGACAAAGATATTCTGCATAAAGGTATTTCGCAAAGATCATTCATCAGATCGTTTGCTTTAGCAGATGATATGGTGGTGAAGGATGCAAAACTAGAGAATGGTTTACTATCAATTCACATTGAAAAGATTGTACCAGAGGAAAAGAAACCTAAAACAATTAATATTAAATAAAGTACGGGGGTACTAAACTGCCCCCTTACCTACAGGAGGCAAGATGGATGCAAGTACTTTAAAAAATAATTTATTAAAAGCTTTAGATGAAGCGATTGATGCCAACAAAGATCAGCTATCTGGTGTGGGGGCAGATGATTTCGCTTCATATAAATACATGTTAGGCATTGCTCATACACTGCAAGACATGAAATCTAGGGTACTAGATGAACATAAAAAACTATACAAGGAGAATAATCTATGACAATAAAGACATTACCAAAGCCTTCTGGCTTTAGGATATTACTCAAACCAAGAGAAGTATCTAATAAAACAGCAGGAGGTATCATACTAACAGACGACTCTAAGGATGCGGCGAAGTTTTCTTGCGTTGTATCTCAAGTAATTGACATGGGAAAAGACTGTTATAACGATAAAGATTCTAAATGGTGTAGTATAGGAGACTGGGTTTTAACCGGAAAATACGTCGGATTAAAAGTAAAACACGACGGAGAAGAGTATTCTCTGATCAATGATGACGAAGTAGTGGCGGTAATACCAGATCCTTCTAAAATAACACACAAATAGACTTGCATTAATTTAATTATTAGTGTAGAATATAACAAAGCGTAACACGCGGATCGCAACCGAAGGAGGTCTAATGGTAGACGAAATTAAAAAAGAAGAAGAACAATTAGAAGAAGATATAATTGTTGATCTTCCAACCGAAGAATCTGAAGGCAAAAAAGAAACTATGCCTGAAGAGCCTGTTCAAGAAGAGGCTCCAGTCCAATCCGAAGAAACTGTAGAAGAAGAAATTGATGTTGAGGAATCAACAGATGATGACGATGATACAGACATATCTGAAGATCCGGAGGAATCTAAAGACAAAAAACAATTTGGCAAGCGTGCTGAGAAAAGAATCAAAAGGCTTGTTAAAGAAAAGAAAGATTTAGAAGCTAGATTAAAAAATCTGGAAGACCAAGAGAAATCTTGGACAACAGAAAGAACGAAACTTCAAAGTCGAACTAAAGATTCCGAACTGCAAGCAATTAACTCTTACATTGAGAGATTAAATGCTCAGGAGAAACAGTCCTTATCTGCACTCAAAACAGCCAAAGAGGCAGGAGATATTGATGCGGAAATTAAAGCACAAGACGCTTTAGCTTCAGTTAAAGCTGAAACTTTAATCGCACAGCAGTACAAGGCAAGGGCTGAAACTGATACGACAGTTAAAGAAGAACCAAAACAAGAACCAAAAACAGAGGCTCCACAGAGTTCTGTTCCAGATCGTAAAGCTTTAAATTGGCAAAAACGAAATGAATGGTTTGGTGGAGGTACTACTAAAGATCGTATCATGACACAAGCAGCTATGGTAATTCACAAGGAATTAATTGAGGAAGGTATTATGCCTGCCAACAATCCAGATGAATACTATAACGAACTTGATTCTCGTATTCGTGATGAGTTCCCTGAACGATTCCAGAATACAGCAGTTAAAAAAGTTTCACCAGTTATGGGCGGAACGCGCTCTGCTATCGGGAAAAACCAAGTAAAGCTAACCAAATCAGAAGTTGAGATGGCTGGCAGACTAGGTGTTTCCTTACAAGAATATGCGCGACAAAAAGTGCGCCAGAAGGCGGGAGGTTAGAAATGACACAAGCAACAAAAAGCAGCCGTAAAAGTCGGGACTCGGCAACTCGAACTAAATCTTGGGAACCACTAAAAAGACTGGACATTCCTAAGGGTAAAAAAGAAGAAGGTATGGAATATATCTGGGTTCGACATGAACTGTTAAATAATCCAGATGATTCAAATGTCCACGAAAGACTGCGCGAAGGTTATGTGCCGGTCACACCCGATGAACTTGGGGATGACTTTCATGCCGATGTGTTGTCAGCTGGCAAACACGCTGGTACTGTTAGATCAGGTGATCTGATCTTGATGAAAAACACAAAGGAATTTGTGAATCAAAAAGAACAGTACTACGACGACCAAACTAGAAGAATGGGTCAAGCATATAGTGCTGAATATATGCGACAACAAAACCCTTCGATGCCGGTATCAGATGAATCAAGAACTTCGGTAACACAAGGTTCTGGTTCAAAACCAAAATTCGAGGAGTAACCTTTGGGTGGCTCTGAGAAGAATTTAATAACTAACTTGCAATAAGGAGATTATTATGGCAGGATATGGATTAGAACCAGTTAGACAATCTAACGGCGGAACTATCAGAGCCAATAATTTTTCTGACGGAAACGGCTACAGAATAGCTGCTACTGCACCTTCAGCATTTTTTGAAGGTGATTTAGTAACTTACTCTGCTGGAAACATTGTAACTGACATGGGTGCTGCGTCACCGGGTGCAGTTGTAGGTGTTTTCTGGGGTGCTGAATACTCAGATAATTCAAGTGGAGATGTTAAATTTGTACGTTCAATCGCTGCAAGCACTGTTGCTAAAGCTAAATTTAAAGCTTATGTGTATGACGATCCTAACACTCTTTTTAAGATTCAATCGGATCAAGACACTACCGCAATAGCTGCTGCTGATGTAGGAAAAAACGTTCAAATCGTTGCATCACCAACTGGCTCAACAGTAACTTTCAAAAGCGGTCTCGTAGCAGACTCTAGCACTAAAGCAACCACAAACACTTTCCCACTACAAATTTTAGGTAGTGCGCAAGATGATTTAGGTTTTACAAGTGCTGGAACTACTATGAACGTTCTTGTAAGAATTAACACTCACCAACATCGTAACGGCGCTACAGGCGTTACTGGTATATAATTAAGGAGTAAATAACTATGGCTATATCAAGAGGTCAAATCCTTAAAGAATTAGTACCGGGTTTACACGCCATTTTTGGAACTGAATATAACAGATACGAAAATGAGCATGCCGTACTATTCGATCAGGAATCATCAAATAGAGCCTTCGAAGAAGAAGTATTATTCCCCGGTTTCGGAGAAGCTTCTGTAAAATTTGAAGGTCAAGCTGTTAACTATGCTGATACTGGAGAAGGTTGGGTATCAAGATATCAACACGAAACTGTCGCTATGGCATTCTCAATTACTGAGGAAGCTATGGAAGACAATCTGTATGATAAATTGTCTACCAGACTAACAAAAGCATTAGCTAGATCAATGGCTTCAGCTAAACAAACAAAAGCAGCAAACGTATTCAATAACGCTTTCTCTTCTTCACAATTAGGTGGAGACGGTAAAGTATTATGTGCTACTGATCACCCACTACAAAGTGGTTCAGCACAAGCTAATACGTTCACTACACAAGCAGAACTTTCAGAAACTTCTCTGGAAGACGCGTTAATTGGTATCGCTGGCTTTACTGATGACAGAGACATTCCGGTGGCTCTTCAAGGTAAAACTTTGCACATTCCAAGACAACTTGTGTTTGTTGCTGAAAGATTGATGGCATCTCCATACAGAGTTGGAACTGCGGACAATGATGTAAACGCTCTCGTATCGAAAGGTATGTTACCGGGCGGTTATCATCTTAACCACAGATTCACTGGAAGTAAACGTTGGTTCATTAGAACAGATTCTCCTCACGGAATGAAAATGTTCAATAGATCACCAATCAACACTTCAATGGAAGGTGACTTCGAAACAGGTAATGTACGTTACAAAGCTAGAGAGAGATACTCATTTGGGTTCTCTGACTGGCGTGGCGTATGGGGTTCAAACCCATCCTAAACACTAGAGGGGGTAGCATAAAAACTGCCCCCTTACCAACCCATAGACTACGAAAGTAGACTACAAACAAAAGGATAGACAATGGGAACAACGACTTTTTCAGGCCCGATTAAAGCGGGAACAATCCGTGAAGGCGGATCACAAAATACAGGTTTTGTTGAAATGGCACAAACTGCTGCTTGGTCACAATCAGCAAGTGCAGCTAGCACTGGAATTATTATTCCAGCAAATTCACAAATCACCGAAATAACTCTGTATATAACTACAGCTCCAGCTTCAGCTAACTTATCTGTAGGAACTTCAGCAAGTGCAAACGAACTATTTTCTGCATTAGCTTTAGGAACTGCAGCAAATGTAATTAAGCAAGGTTCAACTGGAACAATCACTGATGCAGATACATGGGCAGATGTAGGAAGTTCTGATGTAACAATTCAGACTATCTCTAGCACAGGTTCTTCAGGTGCTGGTTATATTACTGTTAAATATATTCAAAACAATAATTTAGCATAACATCAAGGGGGCAGCAATGCCCCCTTAACTTATAGGAGTTTATAATGGGTTTTTCAACAGACGTAAAAGCTACAAGAAAAACGTCAACTGGTGCTGTATTTGCTGGCCGAACTAGGCTAAGAGGTTTAATCGCAGCAAACAGTGGAGGCGGAGACGGTCTTTTAGTCTTACAAGATAATACAGATAGCACTACATTATTCGAATGTGATGTAGCAAACGGTGATGTTTTTGCTTTTAATTTACCAACAGATGGTGTTTTATTTCCGGGTGGGATGAAAGTTTCCACTATGCAAAATTTGTCTGGTGTGACAATACTACATGACTAATGTCTGATATTGAACTACAAAACAAATTGGAGATAACTGAGATGAAAGGTGATTTAAAATTACTAAATCAAAAAATACATACAATAGAAACAAACCATTTAGTGCATTTGCAAAAAGACATTGACAAAATAAATAAAATATTATGGACAGTTGGTGTCATGGTATTTGCACAATTTATTTGGTTAGTTAAAACTATTGTTGTGGGATAGGAGTACAGATGGCGACTTCTGGTACGTATACTTTTAACTTAGACACTGCTCATATTATTGAGGAAGCATACGAGAGAATTGGACAGCAAACTAAAACAGGTAATGATTTAAAAACTGCTAGACGTTCTCTCAATTTGCTTTTGACTAAATGGGTAAACGATGGCGTAAATTTATTTACGTTAGATTTAACAACCACGTCTTTAACAAAAGACGTAAACAACATAACATTAAGCGCTTCTCAATACTTAGATGTTTTAGATGGCGCAATTAGAGACAATTCTGACACATCAAATCCACAAGATATATCTATCGAAAGAATCAGTTTAGATGATTATTTAAATATTCCAACTAAAAATGATACAGGTAAACCTGTACAGTTTGCGGTTGAAAGAAATAGTCAATTTACCAATGCAGGTACGGGAACACATAAAATTTATTTCTGGCCAATACCAGATCAAACATACTATCAATTTACATCATGGACTATTAGATATCCACAAGATGTAACCACAACGTATACACAAAATCCAGATATACCAAGAAGGTATTTACCGGCATTGATTAGTGGGTTAGCTGTTGAATTGGCAGTTAAGTTTGCACCAGATAGATTGAATATACTAAAGCCTTTATACGATGAAGAATGGATGAAGGCAAAAGAAGAGGATAGAGAAAGAGTTAGCTTTTACGTACAACCACAGGTGTACTAATGGCACGATACGCTAAAGGTAAAAAAGCGGTCTTAATAGACGACCGTTCTGGATTTAAGATTAGATATAAAGATGCCCGTGAAGAATGGACGGGTTTCAAAGTTCATAAAAAAGATTGGGAAGCAAAGCATCCACAATTAGAACCACAAAAATATTTACGTAAAGGACGTGGCAATGTTTTATTTAAACCACGACCAGATGCGGATTCAGTTCCAACAACTATACCTTTAGGCCCGTTACATGGAAGATTCTCGGCACAAACAACTACATTAGTTGGTCAACCTAATATTAATTTAACCGAACAAACAAATGGCCTTGGTTTAATTTCACGAATTGGTACACCGGGTATAGCATTAGTTATACCAATCAGTGGCGTATCATCATCAACGGCTCAAGGTACATTAACTATCAATGGAGCGGAACAAGCTGAAGGATTAGAAGCAGTAGCACAACAAGGTGCTGTTACGAAGAAGCTTGGTATAAATATTACTGGTGTAGGTTCTACAACAGCACAAGGTTCAGTAACATTAAACTCTGCAGAAGATGCAAATGGTATTGAAGCAACTACATCACTTGGATCTGTAACTCTCAACTTAACTGAGAATCTTGTAGGACAAGAAGCAACAGCTCAACAAGGCACTCCAACTCTTAACTTAACAGAGCTTGGTGGAGGTATTGAAGCTACTACTTCTCTTGGTACATTGGCAATTAATGCTACTGTATTCCCAGCAGGCCTAGGAACTACAGCTTCACAAGGTACAGCACAGGCGGAAATTATTGTACCAGTAACTCCAACAGGGTTGCAAGCTACAGCAAATCGTGGTACAATAGATGTAAATTCACCGAGTTGGGGTAACTTTACTTGGTCACAAGGAGAATGGGGTAATTAATGGGTTTAACATACGTACAGTTAAAACAAGGAATACAGGATTGGATGGAAAATGATTCAACCGAATTTACAACAGCCACTGGCTCAGGTAAAGCACCTATTGATTTATGTATAGAATTAGCTGAACAAAGACTTTTGCGAGAATCAGATATCGCAGAATATCACAAAAATACTACATTTACTTTATCAGCTGGCAATAATACGTTTGACGTTCCTCAAGATCTGTACGTAACAAGATACATTAAACATCAAACAGGAACTTTCTTAGAAGAGAAAGATCAAACATATGTGAGAGAGTTTACTCAGAATGAAGCAACAATTGGTTCTCCTGAGTATTACGCCTTATACGGCGAAGGTAGTTATTCATCATCTGATAGGGGTACAAAATTTTTATTTTCTCCTAAGGCAGATGTTGACTATACGCTCGAAATAGGGTATACTATACTACCAACAGGACTTAGTAGCGGTAACGCGAACACTTATTTAGGTGACTATGCTCCTGATGTAATACTATACGCAAGTTTAGTAGAAGCGTCTTACTTTATGAAAGAAGCGCCTGATCAATTACAGAGATATCAAGGTCTGTATGATCGAGCACTTCAAACATTTTTAAGACAAGAACAACAACGTAAAAGAACTGACGAGTTCACAACGGGTGAGATAGGAACAAAAGGATAAACTATGGCCATAACATCAGCAATTTGCACAAGTTTTAAAAAAGAATTGCTTGACGGAATACACAGCTTTTTAGCAACAGGTGGTGACACTTACAAGATTGCTTTAATCAAAGCTCAAGCTTCGCAAGCAGGAACTTATGGTGCAGCAACGACTAACTATTCCGATGTAACAGGTAACTCAGATGAGTTAGGTGCTACAGGTGGATACACTACAGGTGGAAACACTTTAACAAATATAGATCCAACATCAAGCGGCACAACAGCTTTTATTGATTTTTCAGATACGTCTTGGACGTCTGCAACTTTTACAACTAGAGGTTGTATTATTTACAATACATCCGAAAGTAATAAAGCAGTAATGGTAATTGATTTTGGTGCAGACTTTTCTGTATCAGGCGGTACTTTCGAAATTCAATTTCCAACTGCTGATGCAACAAACGCTATTTTAAGAATAGCATAAGGAGTTTAAATGGCTTCAACATGGAGTAATCTTGGCATCAGGTTGATGACCACAGGTGAGAACGATAACACTTGGGGTGATCAAACAAATGATAACTGGAATAGAATGGAAGATTCAACGGACGGGGTTCTGTCGGTTGCTATAACAGGAAGCTTAAGTTTAACATTCACAACAAATCCTACATCGTATGCTTCTGAGAATGGCCGTCAGAAAGTTTTAAAGTTTACCGGTACGCCGAGTACAACTTGCACGATAACTCTTCCAAACATTCAAAAAACTTATACTGTACAAAACGATACAGATTCAAGTTTGATTTTTACAGCTGGTGCAGGGGCAGCAACATATACCCTTGTAACTGGTAGAGATGCATCAATCTATGTAGATGGTTCAGATGAAGTTCATAACGCTTTAGCTAACTTAGATGTAACAACAGTTAACGGTGTGGATGTAGGTAATGCAGCTACACAGGGTTTCGCAATCGCTATGGCGGTTTCATTATAAAGGAGGATAGATGGCCCAGAATTTTAGAAGGTATACATCCAACGCAGTCGGCGCAAGTCCTGCTACTCTTTTCACTGCTAACTCTTTTGACACAGTAGTTGGTATTTCTTTGTCCAACATTACAGGATCATCAATCTTAGTTGATTGCTATGTTAACGATTCAAGTAATGATATTTATTTAGTTAAGTCTGCCCCCATACCGAGTGGCGGATCTCTACAAATTTTGGACGGGGGTGCTAAATTAATTGTGCAATCAGGAGATGCATTAAAAGTAGTATCAGACACAGCATCATCTTGTGATGTTTGGGTTTCAACTGTTGACGATATAAGTACATAAGGAGGATATTAAATGCCGTATATAGGCAATACACCGGCGGATAAATACAGTAGTTTTGCTGTACAGCACTTTACAACAAGTGCAACAACAAGCTATACGTTAGACCAATCGGTTGCAAACGAAAATGAGATCGCATTGTTTATTAACAATGTGCGTCAAGAACCGGGTTCAAGTTATGCATATACTGCAAACGGAACAGCTTTAACACTGTCAAGTGCAACAGCTGCAACGGATACCATGTATTGTGTATTCATTGGAAAGGCTGTCCAAACCGTCACGCCATCTGCTAATAGTATTACAGCGGCAATGATTGTTGATGGTACTATTACCGCAAGTGAAATTAGCTCAAGCACATCATTCTCTTTTCCTGTACAGTTATATTCTGCGGAAGCTACTTTAACAGATGGGGCAAATATTGATTGGAACTTACAAACACAACAAGTCGCTAAAGTAACGTTGGGGGGCAACAGAACATTCAACGCGCCAACTAATTTATTAGCGGGGGCATTCTGCTCACTGCTTGTTATTCAAGACGGTACGGGTTCAAGAACAATAACATGGAACGCTGTTTTCAAATGGGCTGGCGGAACTGCACCAACTTTATCAACAGGTGCTTCAGCTAAAGATTTATTTGTTTTCAGAACAGATGGAACAAATTTATATGAAGTAGGAAGAAGTATAGGGATAGCATAATATGTACGCATTAGTAGAGAATAATCAATTTGTTAAATTAATGAGAACCAATAAAGGTTTTACGTTAAATGGGTTACAATATCCAAAAGAAGTATTTACTTTATGGACAACTGAAGAAAGAAAAGCTATCGGTATTTATCCAGTAAGAACAGATACTACAAATAAAAAAGATGAGGCATGGTATATCAATACAAATATTTCATACGTTGTAAATGGTGATGAAGTTGTAGGTTCTTATGGTACAGCTACAGCTAAAAATATAAATGATACATTGTGGACACAACAAGACGCTGATGAAGGTTTAATTCCAGAAGGTGACAGTGTAGGTGATGTAGCAACAAGAGGATTAAAGTATTTAAAGAAAGAAATGATAGACAATCAATGTGCAGGTATTCTTGCACCATCTGATTGGATGGTAGTGAAAGCAACGGAAACAGGAACAACAATGGATAGCGGGTGGAAAACATGGAGAGCGAGCGTTAGAACAAAATGCAATTCAATGCAAACACAAATAGATAATGCTAGTGATGTTGATGCGTTAGCCGCTTTGTTTACATATACAGAACAAGAAGACGGAACAGTAACAAAACCACTCGGCGAATTTCCAGTAAAGGAGTAACATGGCGTTTCCAGTTATAGGTGGAACTCAAGTATCAGGTTACGAGATAGATAATTCACTTAGGTTTAATCAAGAAGATGATGCAAGATTATCAAGAACACCATCAAGTGCGGGTGATAGGCAAAAATTTACATTAAGTACATGGGTTAAATTTTGTAATTTTAATGATAGTTCGGGTTCACAAAACATTTTTGAAAGTAGACCGGGTGCTTATTTTTTAATAGTTGTAACAAATACTAATAATGCTACTGGTGGAAATACTATAAGAATTGAAGCAACTGGTGGAATGGATTTAGGAATTGATAGATTTTTCCGTGATGGTAGTGCTTGGTATCATTTAGTTTTTGCATTTGATACGACACAAGCAACAGCTAGTGATAGAGTTAAATTTTATGTTAATGGAGAACAAACAGGATTAAATTCAACTTATACTACTTATCCAAACCAAAACGAGAGTTTTTCATGGAATAACAATGTAATTCAAAACGTAGGTGGCAGTGCTTTTTCTGCAGATGAAAATTCAGATTTTTATTTAGCAGATACATATAATATAGACGGACAACAATTAGCACCAACAGAATTTGGCGAAACAGATGATAACGGAGTTTGGATTCCAAAAAACTATACAGGTTCTTACGGAACCAATGGTTTTAAACTTGAGTTCAAACAACTAGGCACAGCGGCCGATGCTGATGGTATAGGCGCTGACACGAGCGGAAATGATAATCATTTTTCACAAACGAATGTAACACCCGCTCTCGATAGAACAACAGATACCCCTACGAACAATTTTGCTACTTTAAATAGTTTAACAGCAGGAACTTACCCAGAATTAAGAGAAGGAAATTTACAACAGTTTGAACATGGTTCTTCTGATAGTTCTGGAGTAGCGGCTACAATGATGCCAATAAACGGAAAATGGTATGCTGAATTATATTTAAATGCACCAAGTGCCAATGATTATCCTATGTTAGGAATTACTGATACAATTAATCTTAGTCAAAAAGGTGCAAGCGGTAGTAAAATGGCGGCAGGTTTTGAAATGTCTGGTAACACTAATAATCAAGGTACAAATAATCTTGGAACAATAACTAATACAAATACAGGTTGGCCATCCTTTTCAGATAATGATATTGTTATGTATGCTTTGGATTGTGATAATAGAAAATTATGGTTAGGTAGAAATGGCACTTGGATAAATAGTGGCGACCCCGCTGCCGGTTCTAATCAACAATTATCATGGACAGTTGATGCTAATGTTTGTCCATTTCTTTTAGGATACGATAATAGTCAAAGTGGTGGTGGTGGAGATGAATCAATTTGGAATTATGGTAATCCACCTTTTTCAATATCAAGTGGTAACGCAGACGCTAACGGATATGGGAACTTTGAATATGCAGTACCTAGTGGATTTTATTCACTATGCACAAAGAATTTAGCGGAGTACGGATAAAGTGGCTTATACAACAATAGACGACCCATCAGCATATTTTCAAACAGCTTTATATACAGGTAATGGAACAAGTACAAATGCTATAACAAATGATGGTAATTCTGATTTACAACCAGATTGGTTGTGGCTTAAAGCAAGAAGTATTACTGCAGACCATATTATTTTTGATTCTAATAGAGGAACAAATAAAAGAATAAGTACTAATACAACTGGGGCAGAGGAAACACAGGCATTTTATTCTTCTTTTGATAGTGATGGTTTTACGCTTGGGGATAGTAATGCCAATGTTAATCAAAGTGGTGCGACATATGTAAACTGGCAATGGAAAGCTAATGGTGGAACGACATCAAGTAATACAGATGGTACTATTACTTCTACAGTACAAGCAAACACAACTGCTGGATTTAGTATAGTCCAATATGTTGGTAATGGTTCTAGTGGTGCTACTTTTGGACATGGTTTGGGTGTAGCTCCAGAAGTAGTTATACTTAAAAATAGAGATACAGCTAGATCTTGGTTTGTAGGACACCTTAGTCTTGGTTT
>Ga0208767_1002547_pt1 | contig 13723 bp, 19 predicted proteins | sample VirMetDEL_Mar_21_FD_184514 | JGI IMG/M metagenome (GOLD analysis project Ga0208767, IMG submission 184514) | Aqueous microbial communities from the Delaware River and Bay under freshwater to marine salinity gradient to study organic matter... | ecosystem: Environmental > Aquatic > Marine >... | reverse complement strand
ATATGAATTTGTAATTCAACAATAGTAATTAATACATAAGTTGATAACCCTAAAAGGATTGTACCTAGTAAAGCAATCAATGCTGTGTTGTGTTGTCGTTTCATTTTGCAACTTTACCTTTGTTGATACCTTTTTTAATTACATAATCTTTAGTACCATTAGCACCATGATTTACTTCTTTTTTAAGAAACTTAAATAGATTCATTTCTTTTAATTTCTTTTCAGTATGTTTTATAAAACTTTCTAATACTTTGTTATCTCTCATTTGCTACCACCTATGTAACCACCAATAACTCCAATCAATCCTGTAACTGACATCTTCATTAAGGTTATTACACTCTCATCTACTGGTCTATTTTCTTCTAGTGCTACCCAATAATCACCTATAATAATCACACCAAGAAGTATTAGAACACCACTTGTTATTAATAGAATTACAATGTCTTTAAAATTTTTAATCATTTTCCTTGACCCAAATATCTGTTAGTATTTTTCTGTCTCTTCTCATGTTTACTCATAGATTTTTTGTGCTGACCTGGACCACGTTTCTTAGGTTTCTCACGAGGAATAAAGTGTGTGAACTTTTGCTTAGCCATTACTTTTTCTTTTTGTACTTAGGTTTCTTTTTCTTCTTACCTGTTTGCTGTGCAAGAAGTGTGGGTTTCTTTTTACTGTACTGTGATACGAACATTGTTGGTGCTTGATTACTCATATTATTTCCTCTTAATTAATTCAGTTCCTTTAATTCCATAGATTGCACCTATAACAGATACAAATAAAATTTGAAACCACATTGGTAGTTCATTGAAGTATTGAAAGAATAGATCTAGCTTTACTTTAATATCTGGATCGTTGCTAAAAATACTCCAGACCAATAACAAAATAGGAAGAGATATAAGTATAAGAACAAATTCATCTTTCCAAGAATTTTGCTGATCTGATTTAATAAGTTGTGCATAGTCAATTTCACCTCGTGCCATTTTCTCAGCATGAGCTTTCTCTGCATTTGACATTAGCATTTTAGTTTCCTGTTTATTTTTATACAGGTGTGATGCTGTCTTTATACCTAATCCTAATAAATTCAACCACATCTTATATCTCCTAGTATTGGTTTGTATTTTGTCTTACCATCTTCTTTGTAAGCACTCAAGAATTGTTTTCTCTCAAGTTTACTAGTTATACTACAATGAATCCATCCAGAGTTAGGTTGACCAGGTGTGTAAAATTCTAAAATCATTTGATCCCAATTAGGAATATTATCTTTAATCCAATAAGCTACATCAGCATTATCGACACCTTCAACTTCAAAATCTACAGCTTCAGCTTTGGTGTGTTGGCTATTAACTGAGCTGCCAATAGCTTGGCAAAGTTCTGGAGATCTGTAGCCAGACGTTACAGTTACTGGACCAAACTTATCTCTAACAGGTTGCAAGATAGTCTCGCAAAGAAGTTTAAGTTTTTCTATCTCATCTGTGTTAGGCTCATTAGATATACCTTTTCTAATTGCTGTGTCTGATTTTGTTAATTCTTTTAAGGTAAAATTTTGTGTTAATTTCATTCGTATATAATTTTTATGTTAAGTCTCTTTTGTTCTTTAGTTGGGGATCTATGAATGAAAGATCCTATTCTTTGTCTAGTATATCCATCCTTATGAGTGTAGTTTTTCTTTCTATAGTTCTTAGCTTTAACATCATAACATTGAAACTCTCCTGTTGTTAGATCTAAGGTTACTATATCTACTGGACCAAGACCACCTATAGGAGTGAACACTATTATATTAGGATCTTCTGCAAGACGAGCTTGAACCTTTAGTTCACAAGTTAAACCTACTGTTTGAGTATTTCTGTTAGCCATTATAATTAAAGTAGCCTATCACAGTAGCAAAAATACTACCAAGAATTATAAGCAACTTAAAACCACCCTTACTTTTATTTGCATATTCTTTTAATTCACTAATGTCACCACTTAAAGTTTTTATTTCTTTATTCATATTATCAATTTTATTAAATAAAGTTTTCATTCTTTCTGCACAAACCTTCTCGTGATAAGATATTCTTATTCCATTGTGATCTTCTAGATTAGATCTTTGTGATTTTTTATTAGGCATCCTCACCTTTTACCTCGTTACAAAAATAAGTTACATATAATTTTTCTTCGTTAAATTTTTCTTCGTTTTCATTAACAATTTGAACAGTTGATAATGAACCTGCTTTAACGCAATCACTCCAGGAATTAAATTCTATTGGTGATACTTCTGTATTAGTACACATACCTGTAATAGCCGAACAGATAGTGTAAGCTAATACAAATTTCATTAGTCTGCCTTATCTTCTTTTACTTCCTCATCTTTAGGAAGTTCAGCTTTTAACAGCTCAGTATATTTAGCTTTTAAGATACCTAAGTCTTGAAACTCTAAAGATAACTGTTGTTCCTTAGTTCCAATATTTTGTAACTTACCTAAATATAACTTACCATTATCAGATAGCTTATCGCTATCGTAGTCTTTGTCATCAAACTTAAAGTTCATTTAAAACTCCTTTGTTTTTGACACAGTTGCAGGATTTTTTTGTGCTTCTATTTGACTAGCAAGATTAGATTGCATATCAGCTTCTGATTGGTCATTCGCTGTTACACAACTAATACAATGCTCTTTAGTCATAGCATCAAAGTTCATATCTTCTGAACCTGCACAAGAGCCATACAGAGATGCAGTATGAGTATCTTCTCCTACTGTTTCTGTAGCTGTATATCTCCAGTGTATTGTCTTAACTACATTCTCTGAGTTTGTCTCAAAGTTTGGAAAAGACCATTCGTATGTTATCATGTTGTTTCTCCTATTATGGTTGATTATTTAACAAGTCATGCCATACAACTTTGATTTCTTCAACTGTTGTAGCTGTATCTACTTGACTTGGTAAATCTCTTAAAGAGTTTTTATCTGCAACGATTTGAGTTGTGTCATTACCTTGCTCTTGTGCTTTTATAAAATCAACATCAAGTTTTTCTAATGCTGGTTTTCTAGCTTCTCTAATTTTATCTTTCCAAACATCTTTAGCTTTTGAAATATCTATTGTAATCATTCGCTTACCTCATTTTCTTTATTAATATCATCAATAGTAATGTCTTCACCAACTCCATCAGTTAATTCTGCTTCATCAATAGTCCAAGCATTTCTAAAAGTTCTGTCAGTTGAAATATCTGATACATTTACAATTTTATATTTTAATCCTGTTGGAACATCTTTTTTTGCAATTTGCTCAACTGTTAAACCACAGTTAGCTGGAACAATTATTCCTATGCTACCATCTGTGTTTTTATATATTATTCTTTTATTCATAATTATTACCTTATTATTGCTATGCAATTTATAACATCTAAAGCACCTGGTGCAGCATTAGATGCAGTCAATATTTGTACGCTTGAAGTAGATAAAGAATTAAATCCAGCAGATATAATATTTGTGTTAGTATTTACTTCTTGAGCAGCAGTAACTACTGCATAATTTGCATCAGGCATATTAGTTGCAAAATTTACTGTATGATTTCCTGTGCCATTATCTGTAATACTACTTACATTTCCACTTCCTACAATAGCACTAGCAGCATTATATTGAACCCAAGCTCTAACACCATAAGCAGTTGCAACTGAACCATAGCCTGAATTAAATTTAAGATTACCAGAACTGTCTATACGCATACGTTCTGTACTGTTAGTGCCAAATGTAATTGGTAGTGCAGAGGTATTTACAAACGCAGTTTGAGTTGCAGTATTATGTACGTAGAAATTATTTCCGCCACCACGTTGCATAGCAAATATACTATCAGTAGAACCATTTATACCTAAAACAGACCTATTAGATGTAATGTAAGGTATGCTAGTTGTACCAATACCTACGTTACCAGAACTGTCGATACGCATACGTTCTGTACCACTGTTAGTAAAAGTAATAGGAGTACCAGATAATAAAAGTGTTTCTGCATCAGCATTTAATTCTAAAGGAACATTTGCACTTTCAGCATTATTTACTGTTTGAATTGCTATTCCACCTACAGTTCTATATCCATCTCTAACATATAAATTTCTACCATTAGAAGTTCTTATATGAAATTTTGCGTTAGCATTTGGAGCAGTGCCAATACCTACGTTACCAGAACTGTCGATATGCATACGTTCATTTAAATCATTATCGTTAAATACTAATGCGTTAGCAGAATCATTATGTTGAATACGAAAGTATTGAGCTGCGTTTCCAAGACGAATAGAAGAATCTGTTCCTCTTATATCTAAAGGTGCATTAGGAGTAGTTGTACCAATCCCCAATCTTTCTGTACTAGCATCCCAAAAGAATTTAGGTGTTGTTCCTGTGTCTTCGTAGAATGAAATGTCGCCATTACCTTTTATTGCTACTCTAGGTGCATCATTTGTTCTTAAATAAATATCTTTACTAGTTAAATTAGTAATCATTAAATTTTCGGTATTACTAAATTCTATTTCTGCTTCTCTTTCATTATTATTTGTCTGATACCAATGCAATCCACTTGTTTGAGTCCCAATACGATTAAATCTTAAACTATTACCTGAATTAATATTTCCACCATTACTATAAAATGCACCAGAAGTTGTTAAACTTCCTGTAATATTAATATTACCTGTGCCTGTAATATCGTTTGAGTTTAAATCTAAATCTCCACCAAGTTGAGGTGTACTGTCATCAACTACGTTTGCAATTCCTGGTGCAATAGATGTCCAAGAAGAACCATTGTAAAATTTTAAATTATTATCTGTTGTGTTAAATGCTAAATCTCCTTCATCTAAAGAAGATGATGGATCACTTGATGCTACTCTATATCTTTCTGCAAAACTATTTACACCAGATAAATTAGTAGCAACTGTATTTACATTAGCAATCGAACCACCAACATTATTAACATTAGTAATTGAACCTGCAACAGTTCCAATAGTGTCTGTTCCAGTTAAATTAGTAGCAACTGTTCCAATATCCGTAGCATCTCCTGCAACAGAAGTTACATCAGCATTTATTCCTGCAACTGTATTAATATTTGAACTATTTGCATTAACAGCATTAATGTTTGTTTCATTACTTGCTACTGCATTTACGTTAGCAATGTTTGCTGCAACTGAACCAATGTCTGTAGCATCATTAGCAACTGAAGTTACGTTACCAGATATTCCTGCAACTGTAGTTACGTTGCCAGAGATACCTGCTACTGTATTTACATTTGCAATATCTGTAGCTACTGTTCCAATATCTGTTGCATCATTAGCAACCGAAGTAACATTTGATGAAATACCTGCTACTGTTGTAACATCGCTAGAAATATTTGCTACACTCGTAACATCGCTTGAAATTCCAGCAACTGTATTAATATTTGTTTGGTTTGAAACTGTTGGAGTTAATTGATACCAAGTTGTATTAGCAAGGTTGTAAACCTTCATTACATCATTAGTCGTATCAAAATATAAAGCACCATCTTGTAAAGCATTTCCATCATTATCTACTGTTGGATTACTAGCTTTTGCACCAAGATAAGTATCGTCAAATAAATCAAATGTAGCTTCAGCAGCAGATTGAGCAGCTTCGGCAGCTGTCTGTGCAGTTTCAGCATTTGTCTCTGCTAATTCAGCAGCAGTTTTTGCTGTCTCGGCATCGTTCTTATGTGATAACGCAGATGCTTCACTTGCAGAAGCATTACTTTCTGATGTTGCAGAATTATTTTCTGATACTAAAGCAGCAGCAGCACTTGCAGCAGAAGCATTAGCACTTGTTGTAGCACTAGCAGCGTCTACTAATAATCCCCACTTAGCAACGTCTGTGTTTGTTGAAATAGGTTGTGAACCAGATGAAGTGTGAGCAGTTAAACAAATGTAAACATTATTGTTTGAAGTATCTTTTATAATATCTCTAACAGCAAAAGCAGTTGAAGTTGACCAGTTACCTTTAAAAGTTCCTAGTTCTTGTGCAACAGTTAATTCACCACTTGCATCAAATCCAAAAACTTTTCCAGCTCTATCAGTATCACCAATAGTAAACTCAGTTGAAGTCATTGTGTTTGTTCTTGATAATTTAATTGATCTATCTATTTCTTCTTGCAACTGTTGAATTGCCATCATAGATCTGTCTAATCCTTCTTCGTGAGATTCAGCAGGGAATGGATCGTTTGCAATATAATCGATTGCTTGTGTTTGTGGTGATGCTCTTCTTATAACAACTGTTTCTGTAGCACTTGGAATGTTACCTGCTGTGAATACAATAGTTCCACCAGAAGCAGAACCTGCACCTGTAACTGTGTAGTGTGTAGTTAATGTCTTAACTGTTTCAGTAGCTGAAGCATCTCTAATAATAACTTGAATATCTGCGTCTGCAAAAACTTTAAAAGTATAGTTGAACGTATCTAGTGTACCATTACCAGAGTAGGAGTTCTTTACTGTTGTCGATGATATTGTCATATGTTAAAAACCTTTAAACTTTGATGATGGTTTAGTCAATAAATATTCTTGATTATATTCTTTTTTCATTCTTCTTTCCACTCTTTTTAGAGCTCCTGGAGACATAGTTTCCATCATGTTAAAACCTATTAAATAGTCATATGCTGTTTTAATATAAAATAAATTCATAAAAGGTATATTACTACTTACCGCTCTATAAGCAGCTTTACCTGCTTTACCACCTTCTCCACGAATACCATAATTAATAGCAAGTAATACGTCTGCTACAGTTGTTGCGGTTGGTCCAGCAAGACCGGCTATAATTGTTGATCCATCTCTTTGCTCTCTAAATAAAACATCTCCATATAAACCAAGACCACCACCTTGTAATAAAGATGCTAGAACTGTATTTAATTTAGAAGGATCTCTTGGTGATCTTCCTTTTAAAATATCTTTTATAGTCATTGAAGCATAACCTAATAAAGCACTTGTAACTATAGTTGCCGCTATTCCTCTTGCACCTCTCCCTATATCTTGATTTGGTCCAGCTCTCATATATGCTAAATCTCTACCTATTACTTTATTAAATATTGCAACAGGAAAACCTTTAAATTGACCAAGAAAACTAACAGCTTCTCCTATAGGAGTACCCGCTAAAGTTCCTTGTTTCATAATTCCTTTAACTCTAGCATCTGGTTGAATTACAGCAAATAAAGTTCTATCTAAAAGTATTCCAGATACAGAATGTTTAAATTTTTGTTTTTCTATTGCAATTTCTCTTTTAGTTAAATTATCTATACCTGTAATTTTTTTAATATCTGCATCAGAAATTTTATCAAGCGTACCAATATTAATAAATTCCATACCATCATCAGCTTTAACCATTCCATTTTTTCTAATAACATCCCATTTGTTAGAATCTATATTAAATTTTGTAAATAATAATTGAAGCTGTTTACCTAATTTATTGTAAGGTAAATTTTTTTGCCTTGCATAATAATTAGACATACCTAACATAGCAGATTCTTTTAATGTATTAGTCCACCATTGTAATAAATTAAATTTAAAAAATGTTTTTTGTACTTGAGTTGCTCCTCTACTTAAATTGTCTCCTACTTGGTTTCTTCCAGCAAGATCATGTATTGCTCCATCAACCATTAATCCAGACATTTCAGCTATTTCTTTTTTTTGTTTTGTATTCTTAATTTTTCCAAGAGAAGAAAAAGCTTCACCCATTCCACCTAATAAAGTTTTGCCACCTTGATCTTTCATTTCAGATCCATAAAGACCAATATCAGTAAGAGCAGATACTGCAGCTCCACCTAGTTTTGTTATGTTTTGAATAACTCTAAGTATTGATCCATATTTTGCTAAAGTAAAATTTTCTACAGTATGATTTGATCCATCTATCTGCATATAGAATTTTTTAAAATATTCTTCACTAGCAAGTTTAGATGAATCTCTTCCACTTTTTTTAACATGATTGTATACTGCTATTCTTATTTTATCAAAATTTGCTTTAGGGTTAGATCCCAATTTATCTATCATTCCAATATTTCTTCCTGCTGTTAATAATCCAGACATAAATGTTTCTTGAAGATTTCCATGACCAAATTTTTCATGATAAGTAAACCAATCTGCTGCAGACTTAAAATGTAAAACCCTTTTACCACCTGCTGCTTTAATTAAATTTTTTGATCCAAAAACATTATTAACTCCTTCCGCTAATTGAATTTTATTTCCTACTAAAGAATTATAAACGTCTACAAAAAAATCTTCTCTATCATCAACAGTATCAAAAGTTCTTTCATCTAAGTATTTAGATATAAAATTTTTCCAAGATTTAAAATTTTTATTATAATTTTCATCAGTACCTTTTAGATTAACATCTGCTTTAACATCTGATAATTTCATACCCAAGGTTTCTGTTGCAGCTCTTACATTAAATTGATCATGATTATGTTTAACAACCCAACCCCAAATTTTAGGAATGTTAGCTCCTCTATCATTTAACATTGTTCTAACTGCTTCAGAATGTTCTTCCATTAGTATTCCTAATTTTTTAATTTGAGTATTAGTTTCTGTTATAGGTGGTTTTATACCCGCTCTTTTTTCCATTTCAGTTTGTTTTGCTCCAGCTTCTTCCATAACTATTGCTATTCTTTTTTGTGTTGGAAGATCTGCATCAGTAAATAATTTTTCCAATCCAGCTTCTCTAATTTTTTCTTTAAAAGAATTAATTAAATCTGCTTGAGCAACATCTTGAGCAACAGCAACTGAATCTCTAGCTCCCGCTCTTAATTCATTTGATCCAACGATTGCTGCCATTAGACCTTCTTCTTCAACACCATTATAGTTATCAATGATAAATTGAACTTTTGTTCTTCTAATAATTTCATCATTTAAAGCATTAGCTCTATCTATTATTTTTTGTGCTTTTATTTGTGATGTAACATCTTTAGCAATAGCATCTACATTAATTTCATCTATACGATTAAGTCTTCTTTCTGCCATAGCCTGTTTAAGGCTATTCATTATTTCATCTTTTTTTATTCCAGTAAAAGATGATTCTTTTAATAAATTTTCTATTCTAGTTATACATACATTTTTAGCCATTCTTATCTACCATTCCTACAGTTAATATAATCTGCTGTAATTTTTTCTAAATCTTTTGATTTAGTTTTTAATTCATCTAAACTATCTTTTGTTTTTTGAACTGTTAATTCTCCCTCTAAATCATCACCAAAATTAAAATCATATCCAGATTCTGTTTGTTTGTTTCTTAAATTTAATAATCTTTCTTCCATAATTGGAGTTTCTTTTTCTAAAATTTCTGAATCTTTATTTATAATTTTTTGTTTAAAGTTTTGTAATTCTATTTCATCACTTACTAATTTTTTAATAGTAGTAGATGTTTTTTCTGGTGGGTTAGCAGTTCCATCTCTAAGAGTTGCATCAGTATTAGCAACACCAGTTACATCTACAGGATTTTCTTGTAGTACATCTCCAATGCTTTTTCTTAATAATAGTTCTCTAGTTCTAGGATCTGTTTTTTCTAGTTTCATCATGATGTCACTATTTTCTGGATAATATTGTTTATATAAATTTAATTCTGGTTCTCCACCAGTACCAGAATCTAAATCTTTTTTATTTTTAATAAGCTGTTCTTGAAATTTTCTAGCAGTTCTAATATCTTTTAATTTACCAGCACCTACGTGTAAACCAGTTCCAAGAATAGTTCCAAAACTAATATTCATAAAACTATCTACTAAACCATAATCTGCCTGCACTTTTTGAGCAGAAGTATAAACAATAGGTTCTACAACTGCAGCACCAAAAGATCCTTCAACAGCACCTCTTATTGCTCTTGCTCTTGGAAGCGTCATACTTGGTTGTGCAACAAGTTTTGCAAATCTTGCTTGACCAAATACAGGAATAAAAGAAGCTCCAATATTTATAGGATCAAGAAAACTACCCCCAATACCAACTGCTAATTTTGCAGCACCTACATAAAAACCACCAGATAAAGGATTCCAAGATCCTTGTGGTCCACGCTGTAGTATACTTTTTCTTTCATTTTCTTCTTTTTTTTGATTAACTATAATATCAACAACTGATGGATATTCATCTTGCTCAAAAAATAAACCTAAGTTTGAATATTCTTTATTTAATTGTTCTTTGCTAATTGGTTCTACACCTTCATCTATAGATTGATTTTTAGCATCTGAAATTTGATAGTTTTTATATAATCTGTATGCTGGATTAAAGTTTATAGTTTCTTCGTAAGTAGCACCTAATACTTCACCAAAAGAAGTTTTATATTGATCATAACCAGATTCTTGTGCTGTTTCGTTTACGTTTAAACCAAATGTAAAATTTGCCATATTATTTAATTATATCTGTAAATGCTTCTTCCGAAACTTCACTTGGTCTTTTTCCAAGAGCAAAATCTTTTTCATTCATTTTTTCTTGAATACCAAGGTATCCTCTAGCTTGTTGTTTTTTAGCTTCAATATCTAAATCAACCACAATATCAAATCCAGGTACAGTATCTCCATCATAATCTGCTGGAAAAAATAATGGATTTCCATTTTTATCTTCAACTACACCAAAACTATTTCCACTTAATACAATTCCAAAAAGAAAACCTTTTCCATCTGGTGAATTTCTCCATTCTCCATGCTCTCTCATATTATATTGCATTTTTTCTGTAAGCTCTTGGTTTGTAATGCCTTCTTTTTTAGAACTAAAATAAGCTAAATCTAGTTTTGATAAATAATTGTCTTTAATAACTTCCATCATTTGTTTGTTTCTTTCTATTTTTCTAGGAACTATTGTTTTTCCTGTAGTTGAATCTATCAAAGTTTTTGAATAGTAATAAGTATCTTCTATTTCAAAATTTTTAGTAAAAAAATTTGCTGCTTTTTCTGCTGCTGCACTAAAAGTTTTTACATCACCATTTAAAAATTCATTAGCTCCATACTTTGCTAAAAATTCAACAACATCTTCAATTACTGGAATTTCATCACTAGGATCAAAAGGAACATTTCTTTTAATCATGTTTTCTATATCTTTAAAGTCTGAACTTTGTCTAATAGCTGTTCTCATTTTTTGAAAACTTACATCGGTATCACCCATATCTTTTAAATTTTGAGTTAAATCTTTTACTATTTCTGGATCATCAAGACTTAAAAATTTTAGTTTATCTTCTTGAGTTGCAAAACCTGCACTTATCATTCTTGCACCTTGAGGTAATCCTTCAAGCATTAATTGTGCTAATGCATCATTTTCTAATTCACCATATTTAGTTTCTAATCCTTGAAGCATAGCTTCTTGTAAATTAACATTTTTTTCTTTTGCTGCTTGTTTGTAATTATTTATAAATTGTGATGACATTGATTTTGTCATAACTTTTTGATTAATTTTTTTAATACCAATATTAGTTTGAGCTTCCATTATCTTAACAGCAAGTTCTTTAGAAAGTCTTGCAGATATATTATCATCTTGTTCGTTTTCTAATTCTTGTACTAAACTTTTAATTTCTGGATTAGTTCTAATAGTATATTCTACAGGATCTTTTGTTATATCTTCTCTTCTTTGTGCTAAAACTGAATCATAAAATTTCTTAATATCTTTCGCTTTATCATAAAGGTGCATTTCTTTTGCTTCATCTATAAATCCTTGAGTAACCTCAAATACATCTTTTTCTTTTGATCTAAGAATAACTTTTACATTATCTGCTGTATCTCTAAAAATACTTTCTTGTTGTATCATTGCGTTTGCTGATTCTTCTGGAAGAACTTCTTTTACTAAATCTAAATCAAAAGGCTCTACATCTTGACCATCATTTATTTGCTCAACATGAGATTTCCATTGAGCTTGAACAATAGGTGCTAAAGTATTTTGAGCTTGTTTTATTAACTTACCTCTTGAGTTAGATGTTAATCCAACAAATTGTTTTTCATCTTTTAACATTTCCAAAGTTCCTCTTGGATCTTTAGAAATCATTTGATCTACTTCAAACACTTTTACTTTATCAGGTACTTCATTAAGTATTTTAGTTAAAAGAGCATTTGATATTTTTCCTTGATAATTTATAGTGTAAACATCTTTTAAATCTTGTTCTAATACTTGATAGTCTAATCCATCTTTTTGCAACATTGCTGTTGTCATTAATTTTTCTACTTTTTGAGTAACTTTATTATCTAATGATATTAAAGTATTTTCTTTAACTTTATTACTAGTTCTAAAAATTCCCTTTTGAACTTCAGATAAAGCATATTGATTAAATAAAGTTTTTGAATTTTTATTACTTGCTAAATTAGAATATTTTTGAATTAACATAGTAGATTTATTTTTTACAATAGATTGAGCTTGATCTTCATTTTCTAAAATATTAGCTTCATCATAAACTTTTTGCATATCTGTAATAAAATCATTTTCTAACTTTAAAGCTTCTGTTTTATTTTCAAAATCTTTTTGTTTTATTTTGTGATCAACAATTTGTTTAGTTATTGGTGCTAGAGTAGATCCAATAGTTTGATCTAAACTCATTTGAATATTAGATTTAATAGATCCAATTTCTGCTGTTGGTCTTGCTTCTGTTGTGAATGTAGGTATTTTTGGCATTACATTATATCTCCAGGATCTCTACCATAACCACTTTTTCCAAAGCCAGTATATGTTTTTCTATAGGATTGACCACCACCAAAATTACTCATATTTAACAAACTTGTTCCTGTAGAACCTATTGTTTGAAATTGAGCAAGTCTAGCTTGTTCTCTTGCCATTGATCCTTGTATTCTTGCAAAGTTTGCTTCTTCTAATTTTTTACTAACTGCAACTTGAGAATTATATTTCATAATATTTTCTTGCAAATATTTTTCTTTAGCGTTTGCTGCGGCAATTCTATATGCTGTGTCTTGTCCAGAAACTACACCAGATTTAGCAAATGCTACTTCAGTTTGACCTACTAGTTTTTGATATGATTTATTAAATTGTGCAATATCAAATTCACCTTGTTTTTTTAAAGCTTCACTTTCTTGTTCAGCAATTACTGCATTTCTTTCGTTAACAGATTGATTAAATTTACCAATAGTTCCTTGTTGTTTAGCTGTAACTGCACCTATTGTAGCTACTGCTGCCATTTGCCAACTCATTAGAATAACCTCGCATACATATATTGATCCGAACCATCAAAACCAAATTTTCTCATTAATCCTTCTTCTTCTAATCCTAACCATTTAGCAAATTTTAAACCAGTTGTATAGTTTGCTCTTATAGCACTTTGAACTCGATTGATATTGTTTTCTTTAGCAATTCGTGCAAAATCTTTTTTAATTGCTTTCGCAACAGCTATAGGATGATCTAAAACATCTTTAGTAGCTAATACCCAACCTTCTGCAACACCACTCCAAATAATTTTCATGCCTGCAGCAAAGATAGGTTTGCCATCTAATAATCCTGTAAATGCTAAATTATCTTGTACCAAGTTGTTTGCGTCTCCTTCAAATTCCATATCTTTATCCATTAACTGATGGTTCATTTGTTGTTTCATAATATATTGACCATGCTCACCTTTGTACTTTACAATATTGATTATTCTATCCATCGTTTGTTTGAAGTTTAGGATATAATGACAGTATCGTCAAAGGTAAAGGTTGATTTTGTCTAACAAATATAAAACCATCTGTTTCATAGTTACCTCTAAATTCTATATCTTTATCCCCAGTAAATACATTAACTCCACTATCCATTAAGTTAGCTGAAGATCTAA
>Ga0208767_1002546_pt1 | contig 13725 bp, 28 predicted proteins | sample VirMetDEL_Mar_21_FD_184514 | JGI IMG/M metagenome (GOLD analysis project Ga0208767, IMG submission 184514) | Aqueous microbial communities from the Delaware River and Bay under freshwater to marine salinity gradient to study organic matter... | ecosystem: Environmental > Aquatic > Marine >... | reverse complement strand
GTTATTAGCAAGAGCAGAAACTCAGATGTCTTTTGTAGATAAGGCAAGAACATATGAGAACAAAGGCTTTCAATGGACAAGAAGAATCATAGCTTTAACGGCTGTCTTCTTTGTCATTGCGTGGCCTAAGATAGTTCCTGTGCTTTTAGATATACCTGTTATACTAACATGGACAGAGTTCAAGCCCGGTTTTTTGTTTCTAATAGAAAAGAAAGAAGTATTAATGGACAGAGCATTTGCAGGTGTAGTGATTACTCCTTTAGATACTCACCTTATGTCATCAATAGTGGGACTCTACTTCGGTGGAAGTTTGGTGAAGAAGTAGTGGATTTAGGACAAAAATATATAAATAATAATCCTGGAAATGTAAAGCTATTAGTAGATGGTTACCTGCTAGACTCATTACCTAACGTATCAGATAAAGTTTTAGCTGAAGAAGGGTATATTTTAGGAAGAGATTATTATAGGGGGGCAGATACAAATATACCTTATAGAAAATTTAAAAATAAAAAAGAAGGATTAAAGGCTATTCTAGATATTGTATCTGGTTATGATGCTAAAGATTTAAATACAATTCTAAATAATTACAAGAGTGATGACTTAGCAGGGATAGCTGCAAAAAATAAAGATTATTTACCTATGCTTTCAGAAAATACTAATGGAAAGTTAGGTGCAGCAGATGATATAGTAAACTTAAAAGATAAGGATATAGCTTATGGATTTTTAAAAAGTATGGTAAGAATGGAAAATGACCCTGATGCTATGGATTACTACACAGATAAAGATATTAAAGCAGTGGCTAATCAATATTCTTTAAAAAAAGATATAAAAGTAGAAGAAATAAAAGATAATGTCCCTAGAACTAAAGAAAATCTAGTCGATTCTAGCTATATTGACAGAAGCAATGTCAGGCCTGATGACCCTAGTATAACTTTAAATAAAAAAGCAGAAGAATTATATTAATTTATACTATTAATAAATTTAGTTAAGTCTTCTGATAATTCATCGAACATAAACTTAGTCTCTTTAGTAAGAGACACTAGTATATTACTATGTTTATAATCAGGATATTTTTCTCTTAGAGTATCATATAATATTTTGTGATTGACTGTTCCATAGTCAAGGATTAATTCGAAGTCTCTGTTAATTCCCACATTAAATTTCCCCACATCAATTAAAAAATCATATTTTCTTCTTATCAGATTCTTTCTTTGAATTTTCATTTTCGCTTACCTCTGTAGCAATAGAGCCTAGTATTTGATTGACTTGATTCCACGGAAGTGTGGATAAAAAATTAACTATTGATTGTATTAGCTTTTGACTTATCTCGTATTTTTGCATCTTTTTGTTTTTCCTTTTGTAATTGTATATTTCTTAATTCTTCAGTAATAATTGCAGACAAATCGTCATGCAAAACTTTTAAGTAACCAAAAAAATTTGTTTTAGTAGATATCTTTACATATCCTTTATCCTTAACTTGCTTTGATTCAAATGTGTCTAAAGACAGTAGCAAGTCGCCTGTAAATGGGTCTTTCAATATTCTCATTCAGAACTTCCGTAATTATTAAAATCAATTAGTTTTATAATAGGAACTAAATATCCCCACGAAGTATTGTTATCTCCACCAGGAACTTTATTAAAGGTATTCTTATTAATAATATTTTTTAAATCTTTTGTCTTTAGCGTTATATTAAAACAAAATCTATCCCCACTGTAGAAATTAATTGTCCACCATTCTGCTTGTGTCTTTTTAATTCCGCTCTCTTTACCTCTACTTTGGTATTCACAGTAGTGATTCCCTGTCTTAATCCACTTATCTCTTTCAGACTTTACCTCAGTCTTTTCCCCTTGTTGTATTTCAGCAACAACAGTTTCCCCTTGTTTACCCCATTCTAAATCGTATTTAAAGTTTGCATTATGTTTCAATTTAATTTTTTTCTCCAGTCTTTTATATCTATAACTTCGGCTTTTCCATTTTTTAATTCCTCTATTCTCATCACGCTTAATCCTATATCATATACCATGTCAGGGTCGTCTAATGCTATTTGACATAACCCTAGTGCTACTGCATAGCAAATTTCTTTTTGCTGAGTATCTGCTTTGTAATTCTTATCCACACCACAAATAAATTTTTCATCACCAAAAGGTTTAACCGCTATGATTACACTATTTTTATCTAAGGTAACTTTTTTAGCCATTAGCAACATCCTTTGGATTGTTTAATTCTGCATACCAATAATATTTAGGGCTTCTTGCTTTGGATTGCTGTTGGGGCAAGTACTCAATATTATCACCCCAACATTTATGTTTGTATTGACAGAAAGAACACACATTACCCAAAACTTTATTGCCTGTCTTTTTTTGATAAAAAGACTCTTCTTGTAATTCATACTCTTTTTTGAAAGGGGCATCTTCCATTAACGCTTTTACATTATTATGTACTTTTTCTAATGCTTTTTTTCTGTACTCCGAATCATCTTCGGGAGGTTGGCTAACTAACATTTCTCCTGTAGATTTATTAACTACAATCCAACCACCAAAAGGTTTACCTGTGGCTTCCGAATATAGATATCCTTGGGAGAGATACCCGAAGACATCGTCTTCAGCAATTTTATGGAAGCCACCGCCACTTTCCCCAAATTTTTTCTCAAAGGCAAAGGGTGACGCAGATTTTATATCATATACTTTATCATCTATAATTATATCATACGTTCCTTTTATATCAAAAAATTCTGTGTTTAACTTGACCTTACCTTGAACCCCTTGAATCTTTGCTTTAACTGTTCTTAGTAACATAACGGCAACAGCCTCTATTATATCACCAAATAAATTTCTTAATTTAAAATTATAATTTTCATAAGATACTATCTTATTATCACCAGAATATTTTTTATCCATTTGTAATTGGCACAAAGGTTTACCAACATTAGACATTCGTATTCTAAAATCTGTTTCTCTCTTATCTGTAAATTGTTTTCGTACTGCTTGTTCACATTCTTCTTTAAACTTTTCTATAATAGGTTTAGGTATAGCGACAGGCTCTCGTTGAGCCTGTGCTAAAAATGATTTTACTTCTTCTAAGAAAGTCAAGCAGTCATTTCCTTCATGATTTCGTCATCAAGAATATCTTCTGCAGTCACTTCGCTTTTCTTTGCTTTTGCATATTCTTCTTTGACATAATCGTTTTCTCGTTTAACATACTCTAAAAAGTTTTTTAGATTATTTTTATCTGTATCAGAAAACTTAACATCTTTATTGGCATCTTTAATCTTTGCCGTAAAGTAAGTGACGCTACCTTTAGTATGTTTTTCTGTTCCATTAAAATCCAAAACAGTATTGTACATAATTTTATTTCTTTTAGAAAGGCTTTTTAATTGGTCGCCTATAGGTAAAAAGTTAACGCCTCTAACCCTATATAATACAGGCTCATCAACAATTGTTATATCTTCACCTTTTGATGTCTTACCTTTTGTAGAGACTACTCCAAATACATTTCTGTAACAAGTAATCTTATCTTGCTCTATTTTAGAAGCAGGGTCTAAATCATCTCTTCTTGCTTTAGGTACACTTCCACATGCGTCTGTTCCATTTGTATCAGGCTTTGCGTCTGACCAACTCGTAAACATAACAGATTTGTAGTTGTTATCTTCGTTCTCTTCATCCCACTTATTGTATTGAAAAGTATTTAAGAAAGGTCTAAAAGAAACTTTCTCTGCAAAAACAATACCATGTTTTTGACTATCTACTTTATATAGGCCTCGTTTTATGAGGTTGCCCTCACTGTCTTCGGTATCATAATTGATAGACAATCTGGATAAAGAAGAGCCACCTGACTCTATATCTTGACCTATCATCGCCATCAATTTATCGTTGGACATATTATCTATATCCGATATTAGTTCATTTGACATGTAATGTCTCCTTTTGTTGGTTTATTATATCATATAACTGCGGATAAGTCAAGCCAATTTTTACCTTTTTTTATTTCAAAATCTAGCGTAACATTTAAATCACAATCATATCTCTGTAGTAAAGAATCCTTAACATTAGTGAAGGAAGTCTTGATGATACTAATTACATGATGTACTTCATCAGGATGAGTATCTAATATTACAGAATCATGAACAGTATTAATCAATAAACTTTTCATATTTCTTTTTTTAAGTAGTTCCCAAACATTATAACAAGCTATGGGAACAATATCAGCCGTGGCAAAACCTTGAACAGGATAGTTTTTTACCAGAGTAGAGTGGCTATAGTAGTATTCATTTTTATTTCTACTCCAACCTCTTTTTATATTAGGAAAGTAATATTCTCTACCACTAGGTAGCTTTACTATTTTACTTTTAAATGCTCTTTCTTGTAAGCGTCTATGCCAATCTGCTATTTGTTTATACTTCTTTAAAAATGTCTCATAGTACTCTCTTTCTTTTTTCTTACCCATCATACCTCCATACAAAGGTTTAAAGGTGTGTGCTTTTGCAGTTTGCCTATCACAACCAATAATATCAGCAGTAATTTGATGAACGTCAACACCACTTTGTATATCTTTCATAGCCTGTTCATCTTGTGATAGAAAAGCTGCGACCCTAAATTCTAACTGTGCAAAGTCAACTTCTATTATCTCACCATTATCAAATCTAGACTGAATAGCTTTTTTAATAGGGAACTTATCACCCCTAGGCATGTTTTGGAAATTAGGTTTTGATGAGGATAGTCTACCTGTCATAGTGACATGTTGATTAAAAGAAGGATGAAGTAGTGCATCCTGATTTGTATTGTCTTTAATGCCTGTTATAAAAGTATTAAGATAAGTCTCTATAGCACCATACCTAATAACACTATCAACAAATTCTTTTAATGTACCTTCTGCATACACACCTATTCTAGTTAAAGTTTCTTTATCGGTCTTAAAACCACCTTGGGCAACATCGTGAACACTATTAGGCTTCCAATTAAAACCTGCTCTAGCTTCTGTGTCTGTGTAGATAACCCCTTCCTTCTTACATCTATGGCAAACATTTAACATTTTAGAAGGCTTTCCGTCTTTATTTATTTTTCTTATGTACCCAACACCTTTGCAAGTGCCACACTGTTCAGCAATGGTTTTGAAAATAGGGTCTGTATATTTCTGTACCATGCCTTGAAATTGTTTGTCGGACATCATAGGTCTTTTTTTTGGTTTGTTAGTTTTTTTATCTATACCTATATTGAACATGCTAGACCAAAGATTTTTATCCTGTACTTGTTTGGAGTATATTACTTTAGATAAATCTTCTGTAGAGGATAGGTTAATTTTTGTGTCACCCATAACTTGAAATATTATTTTATCAATTTTATTTTTTAGTTTATAATACTCTTGTGTTAATTCTTTTTCTACGCTATCTAAGTCTTCTATGTTAATATAATTACCATTACATTCCATATCTATCAGGACCTGTAGAAAATCATTCATCAAATCTCTAGTAGGAAGTAGTCCTCTGTTAGCGGGTAAGTTATAAAATCTTACTTGTGTAAGATATAATTCTTTTGTAATTTTAACATCTTGTCTGCCGTAAGATTCTAAATACTCTAGAGGTATTTCATCAACACCATAGCCGTCTTCCATGTAGGTAGCTAGTATATCTGATTTTAAACTAATGTTATGTCTTCTACAACATTCTTTTAATGATAAGGATTTATCTTTATTTCCTCTCATAATAATATACTCTGCTAACATAGTATCATATAGTTTACCTCCATAGGTAAAACCAAACTCATACATCCAAGACATATCAAACTTTAAATTGTGTCCAATTACTAGTGTAGATTCATCTAATATCTTTTGAACCTTATCTTTATTTTGTTTTATCTTTTCTACATCATTAAAATCTTTATGGTAGAAAAAATAGTATTCGTCATTAATACCAATACTGACTAACCTATTATCGGGATTGAAAGGTGAAGGGTCACCCTCTTTACTTACTGTTGTTTCTATATCTAGTGTTGTTATCATTCATTATCCTTTCTATGTAAATGAAGTGAATTGAGATAATGTGGGTATCAATTGTACTTGAAACTCATCATGGTCTCCCGTTAATTTATTCTTTGAAATTGTTATCTGCCTTACACATGCCTCATCGGGATTTTCTTTACCCTCGTCTAATTTTCCTATACCAATAATGACATCTGCTTCCGCAGCTTTACCTGTCTTAGAATTTGCCATAACATTAAAACTTAATCTCTCTCTACCATGTGCTTCGGCTGAAGCTTGGGATAGGCCTATAACTAATACCCCATGTCTTTTAGCAATCTCCCTAGCTTGTCTATAAACTTCACCTAGTTTTTCATGAGAAGAATTATACTTACCTGTAATATTAACTTTATCTAATTGGTCTATGATTAGTATGTCTACATCATGTTCTTTACAGTGTATATTTAAGTCTTCCATATTCATATCAACGCTATCATGAGTATGGATATAAGATTCTATTTCTTTCCATTTATCTTTGGCTAATTGTCTGCTACCATTTAGTATCTGCCTTTTGGTTAGATTGCTACATGCATTTAACATTCTCATTTGTGTACGGATAGCAGGTTCTTCATTGCAAAATATGTGAACATTCTTTTTTTGCCATGCGAACCCTCCCTCATTTGCTACCATGCTAACCCAAAAGGCAGTTTTGCCACTCTCAGGTCTAGCAAAGACAATCATAAAATTACCTTTACCAATACCTTCTGTGGCGTTTTGTAGTGCATGTATATTAAAACTGTATTCTCTTTGTTGATTGACTGCTTCTATTATCTCATCAACATCTCTTGTCACTGCGGTATCATCTACTGTATCAAAGTATTCCTCATCAATAGTTTCTAAAAATCTCTGCACTTCTTTAAACGAATGTTCACTAGGATTATTTCCTATAGCTATGCAAAGCTTTGACATTTCATCTGCTTTAGATGATTTGTACATACTTTTGATAGCGTTCTCTACAACACTTTCATTCATATCTTGGATGTGTTGCAGTCTACTAATTAAGTTTTTAATATTTTTTTGTGCTTGAAAACTTTGATTAGCGAAGTAAGTTTCAAAATAACTTATTCTTAAATCATCAATGCTTATGGATTCAATCCCAGGATTGTCTTCGTATATTCTAGATATGGCTTTATAAATATCATTGCCACCATTCGTAAAAAAAGAATCTGATACAATTTTTTTTACTCTATCAAATACTTTTCTTTTTAATATTATTTTTAAAACATATAGTTTTAAGTTCCCGTCTTCCATAATAACCTTTCTATCTTACACATGTAAGATTTAATACTTCAACTGCAATAGTCTTGCTTCCATTTTACATTTTGTAAGTTCTAATTTAGTTAAACTATCAGTGTCACATTCGACTTTTGTGTCTTCAATAGGTTCTAGTTTTTCTATGACAATCTTTTTTGTAGGCTTTTCTCTGTCTACAGAAAAGGAACAAGAGGTAATTAGAAACACCAATAAAAATATTAATCTCATATCTTATTCACTATACTAACTATAGGCTTATCTTCAAAAGTTTCTGTATCAAAATACTTATCTCTATGAACTCCGCTTTGTTTCAATAAATACTGAGCAGAATCTTTTATTACTTGTTCAAAACTAATTTCAGGGTCGTAGTCTACGATGTTTGAGAAGTCTGAACGATAACCTGTTTCACTAAAAGGTAATTGGTATTCTTTTTTTCTTTTACCTGTCACGATACTAACTCCACTAGTCTTACACTTTTTATTTTCTTCAAAGCTATGAGAATCATTATCACCTAAATCTTCTAATGCTTTGTTATGATAGGTAAGGCTATACATTATTGTAGCTTTATTATATATATCATCATACCTCTCACATCCTATATCTACTATCGTAGCCACTCCCATAATGTCTACTACATATTTATTTTTTTCCCTATCAAACAATCCCATATTTCCCTTTCTATGTATACTTATTATGTTTATAGTAATACTCGTACATTTTTTTTGTTGCTTTGTCACAGTCAAAAACTTTCATTTCATAGTTTTGTGCTTCTCTATTAGTCAACTTTACCTTATCAATCAAACTATTTCTATGTTTATAGACAGAAGATTCAGGATTTAATTGTTTTTCCATAGTGTTGACTGCACTATCCCAAGTCTTCCAAAACTTCTTGTTTTTTTCAGAAGTAGAAAATCTACCTTTTGTACTATTGGACATAAGGATTCGGTAAATTTATTACTACATAAAAAATAAATGATAACACTATAATAATAGAAAACATTAATGCTACAAAGTCTCGCATAGTTTTTTACTCCATTCTTTTAATTCATCTACACTGTAATTTTTTAAATCTTTATCTATCATTTCTACATAAGTAGGTAGATGATAGGACAATGTATCTTTTATCTTAAAACTTTTTTCTGTTGCGTCTTTGTCTAAACAAACAAAACATCTCTCTATAATACTAGCTATGGGTGACACATACTCTTCCTTTAAACTTGTACCCATGATAGCAATGCCTGTTAGATTAGCTAGTGCTACTTTACAGGCTGAGACACAGTCCTCGACTACTACTCCGATATACTTATTTGTTCCTGCCACGAAAGGTAAATGACAAGAATTATACTTATACCATTTTGGAACTGTGTCTTCAGCCAAAGCACGACCCACCGCACCAACAACTTCACCATTTTCTTCTATTAAAAAAACTATTCTGTCTTGCTTGACATCATACATCAGCCTAGCCTCAGTGTCTTCTAATTGATACTGAGATATATAATCTCTAGCTTTATTATTACCATAGACAGTCACAAATTCTTTTGGAATAGTAAATGGAGGGCGAGAAAAATCATACGAAACTCGCTTACTATCTATAAAGTTTTGTAAATCATCTACAGTCACACCATTACTCGCCATACCTTTAGCAGTACAACTAGAATGAAAACATTTCCATGAAAGCTTACCATTTTCATTCCTAACTGATAGTGTGTTTCTATTAAGACAGAATAAACAATCACCTCTATAACTACTACCCTTTTGTACGTCTAAGGTTTTAATCATGTTAAGCTGATGTTGGTATTCCATTGTCAGTACACTATACACTTTTTTGTAAACATGTCAAGTAAAATTTTATTGTTGACAAAATAATAAAAGTATGATAACATATGATTCCCTTTGGGCGGGTCAATACACATACTTAAAATTATCTGTAGAAGATTTTTCTTGCTCTTCATTAGCTAAACCTACATAAATTATCTTTCTATCATTATCTTTATCGTAGACAGATGATGTCAATCCTTCTAGAAGATATTTCTCTTTTGCTTCTCCCTCTGATTTAGCATTAACAAAATACTTTTTTGTTTTTGTTTCGGTGACGTAAACTACATAATTTTTCTTTTCCATTATAATATCCTTTCTTTTCTAACTTGTTCAATTAGAGTATCTTCTATGTCTCTCTTCATTGTTTCTAAGTATTCATCATCAATTAAATACTTATCATCTTCAAAGTTAACTTCTTCTAGCCAACTCCCATGCCCCTCACAAACAGGACATTCTTCCCATTCATCATACCTAGGCTCAGGGCATACAGGTATTTTACCTTCACCCTCACATTCAGGACATTCTACTTTTCTTCTCTCTGTCATTTACATCTTCCTTTCATTCTTTTTTTTATTATACTATACCTTTTCTTTTGTATTGTTCTTTTTTTATCTAGTCTTTTTTGTCTAGCTGTTTTCATTTTAATTATACTAAACATATTATATATATTTTGTCAAGTAAAAAATGTACCATAATGTCACGTCTGCTTTGCTATAAAAACACTGGTAATTTTGTGAATATCCAGTATATTTATATATTGAATGGGGGTGAAATTATGAATGTTTTTAGTAATACTCAAAAATCTATCGACTTTTTTCTTAATATGTTTTATAAGCATACTACTGATGAAGACAGTATCAAAAGATTTGTTGAAGTCGAATTCAAGCCTGATGACAGGCAGTGGGCTTTCAACAAAGTTAAGAATGAAAGACGCACAAAACTCAAATAATGGATGATTTTTTTCCATTTTAAGACGCATACATGGGGTCTTTATTGACCCTCGTGTGTCTTTCTATGAGGTTAAAAATCAGTATAAAATAATTGTCCATGTTTTCTCATTTCTAATAACGCTTCTACACTAGCCTCTAGGAATTGTAGCTTTTCATACTCTTCGTCATTCCACTCATCACCATTGACCCATTTCTTTTTGGCTTCGTCTGCCTTCTCTTTAGCAAACTGTATGTATTCATCTATATAATAGACTGCCATTACTCTTCCCTGTTCTCAAAAGTATTTAGCTTAACTTGTGATTGTTTATCAAATGCCTCTGCCATTTCTTTGTCTTTGAGATACTTTTCATTATACTCTGCTTTAGCTTTTTGCATTTGTGCGACCTCATCCATTGTCATACTAGATATTTTACTATTTAAATATTGATTCTTCTCTGCCCAATTATCTAATCGCTCTAAGTATAATACTTCTCTAATTTTTAATTCTTCTATTTCTTTTCTTGCTTCTCTTAGTTCTTGCTTTGCTTTTTTTAATTGTTGTTTTACTTCTTCTATTGTACTCATTGTTCACTACCTTTTAGTTCTTGTATTAATTTAGTTAATTCATTTTGTTTATTGACAAGAACTTTTATTATATCAGCCAATACTTGTTTCTGATTATATTCAAAATGTGGATGTGATTTCATCCAATCATATTTAATTACACCTACTAAATACTTTTCTGTATCTCTTAAAGTATACTGTATTGTTTTTAATTTATCAATCATCATATGCACCTTTCTTGAAATAGTATATTAACTAATTCGTCAACTGTTCTATCTAATTCCTCTGCTTGATATTTTAATTTTTCCTCTAAAAGATAATGAAAATCGTGTAGTGTCATTGATTCAATTTCATCTAATATTTTTTCTTTTATTTCTTCGTTTTGTATATTACTCATATTGTATTCCTCACAAATTCTTGCAGTTCATCAAATAATTCTCGACCTCTTTCTGTATTCCTTGTTCCTTCAGGATTATCAGGGTCTGCTTCTATATAATCACCGAGATTACTTGGATGTGTATTCTCAATCATTATCCAAAATATTCTATCGGTTATATTGTAGGCTCGTTCAAAATGTTCATCTATTTCTGCTTTAGCTAATTGTCTTTGATTCATTGTTAGTCCTTTCTACATCATTAAATAAATCCATGACATCATTTCTAAAACCATAATATTTTTTAAGTTCTTCTTGTTCTAATAAATTAAGATTAAAATACTCTACTAATAATTCATAAAGTCTTTCATCTATCTTTAACCATTTTATATCTTCCATTGTGTTAGTCCTTTCTTTTTGTGGGTAGTTTTATCAGATTATACTGTTCGGCACTACCCTAGCCGTAGATGTGGAAATATCGTGTATATGTATTCCTCAACACCTAACTTTTTAGGCTACTTTCTTACTCTTAGTTTTACCTAACCCCAATATCTTTGATATTCTGTGTTCTATTGGTTTGATATTTTCCTGCAAATACTCATTCAGGTTTCTATCAGCTAGTAGACTATTAAAATCTGTTTCAGTTAGATTTAGTATTGAATTAAGATAGTTAATAGTTTCTTCTACTCTCTCATCATCATTACTGAACTCTACATAAGTTTCAGGTTTGTGATTACTTTCCTCTACTACAGGTGGATTAGAGATTTCTGCTTCTTCAATCTCAATAGTAGGTTTATCTTTGGTAGGTTTATTAATAAACTTATTATGCATATCCTCAACTTTAGATATGATAAGTCTATTACCTTTTTTATCTTTTAGTTTATCATCTGCTATAATGATACGTTTATGAAAAACTAATTGACCACCTCTAGATATTCTACTATTCATGGTGTCGTATGCATTTCTAGTAATGCCTAGTGTATCGTCAAAAGGATAACTAGCTAAGATATATTTCCTAACTGATTTTATCTCTTTATCTTTATCCTTGTTCTTATATTTTGGAAATATATTATCTGATATATAACCCATAAGATTAATTGTTGATGTAGAATTTTCTGCTTTTCTAATCTCAACAATGTTTTTATCAATCAAAGAAATCAATTGTTTATCAACTGTATTCTCTTCAACTGCTATCGTTTCTACTTTACTCATTATACGTCCTTTCATTTATATAATAAATTGTTAGCATAGTTTTCTCACTTTGTCAAGTAAAAAATTTTTCTTACACAGTAAGATTTTAAAAATTCCCTTCATTACTTACTGCTTTTAATACAAATCTGCGACCCTTCCATTTTTTGTTAGGTGTTCCCATTCTTGTTTTGATTGCTTCATGGTCGGCATAATTTCCATTTAAATATATTGCCTCTATGGTATATTCTCTCATCATTTCTTCTAACTGCATATCTTTAATATTATGTTTTTCTTTTATTGTTGGTAGTTTCCAAACAAATATTTGACTTCCTACTTGTAATCTATAAACAGGAAAGTTATAATTTTTATCATAGCTTTCCCATTCATAATAGCTATCGATATATGTTTCATCCTCAATAGCTTTTTGGATTAAGTCATTGAATTTACTGTCTTTTTTTACCAATTACATTTCCAATAAAATATTATTAGTGTTGTATAAACTATTGGTATCATCATAAACGCACCAATAATTAAATATTCTTTTGTTTTTCTATTCATTTTTTAATTCTTCCACATAATAATCTCTATCTTTTTCATTTGTATAACAAGCCATATATTTAATTTGAATACAAAAATCAGAATCAATATTAATTTTTTCTAAAAAATTTTCTAACTCATATTGATTTTTTTCTTTTGTTTGTTCGTCAAATGTATATATTATATTTTTATTCATTTAAATGTTTCCTTTCTGATTGTGATAATATGTCATCATCAAATAATTCTTCTATATCTTGTTGAATTTGATTTAATGAATACTGTATCTCTTCTAGCCTTTCTTTTTTCATACTGTTTTTATTTTCTTCAACAAGTTTTAAATGAATTCTTATAAAATGTATCAAATGCAAATCTAATAATTTTATATGTTCATCTTTACTTTTTGAATAATAAGTATGTTCTTCTTCTAATATATCTATAGGTACTGCTCTTTTTTCTATTGTCGCTTGTATTGATAGTAGTTCATCTAGTGTCATTGTTAGTCCTTTCTATTATTTAATAATAACATATTATTTTTATTAGTCAAGTACAAAACCGCTATAATCTTTTTTAGCTTGTCCTTTTGCAATTAATCCGCATATGACATTGTTATCATCTGTAAATCTTAAGTCTGTTTCATCCGCATTAATTACTTTATAGCCTTGATAATTTTCAGGTAGATATTTTCTAAATACTGCTGAAATATTCCCTTTCATTTTTAAAACTTCAAAGGCTAGTTCCTTGTTATCTTCATTTAGTGAATACGTTAAATGATAATTACTAGGTAATTGCCCATTGACATACATTTTCATACGTTTAAATATTTTTGTGTAGTCATAAAATTGTACATTTGGAAAGTCATCCATAATCCTTGTATTTTCCCATGATATATCACTTGTACCATTCAAACGAATACAAGGTATAAACCCCTTATTACTACAATTTTTTATATGGTTAGTTATTTCTTTTCTTAATTGTGCCATAAAGGTATTACGTTCTTGAATATACCACCTCGTTTTATTAATACGTCCTTGCTGAACATTTGAAAA
>Ga0208767_1002542_pt1 | contig 13730 bp, 7 predicted proteins | sample VirMetDEL_Mar_21_FD_184514 | JGI IMG/M metagenome (GOLD analysis project Ga0208767, IMG submission 184514) | Aqueous microbial communities from the Delaware River and Bay under freshwater to marine salinity gradient to study organic matter... | ecosystem: Environmental > Aquatic > Marine >... | reverse complement strand
AGCATTTTATACTGGAACTATTACAGGCTCAGACAGAGGAGAACGCCTTAGAATAAGGCATGATGGTAACGTTGGAATTGGCACGACTAGTCCTGACCACATTTTATGTTTAGAAGATACAGAACCTACCCTTAGAATATTTGATGCAACTAATACTATAAATCAAGAGCAAACTATTGCATTTGGTACAGAGCCTGGTAATAGAACTCATTCAGAGATTGCTGGTATTAACGTAAATACAGGCAATGCTGCAGGTGAGCTTTCCTTTAAGACTAATAGCGGTGCTTCTTTAAGTGAAGTTATGCGTATTGATTCTTCAGGCAACTTGTTGGTGGGTAAGTCCTCATCTTCTACAAGCGGTGCAGGGACATTTATTGAAGATACAAGTATTGGCCATGCACGAATCAACCTCACATCTGAAAACACAGCGGCTACTGTTTTATCTTTTTATTATGATAATGGAACAACAGCTACTCAAGTTGGAACAATTGTTACATCTACAACAGCAACAACCTACAACACCTCATCAGACCAACGCCTCAAAGACGTTACAGGCGAAGCTCGTGGTTTAGAAGTCATTAACGAACTTAACCCAGTTGCATATAACTGGAAAGCAGATGGTAAAGCTGATGAAGGTCTTATAGCTCAAGAAGTGTTAGACATAGTGCCTAACGCTGTATCAGGTTCTGAAGAAGAGATGTATCAAATGGATTACAGTAAATTGGTAGTACATCTTGTAAAAGGCATGAAAGAACAACAAGCACAGATTGAAGCCTTACAATCTGAAATTAACTTACTTAAAGGAGAATAATTATGGCAATAGGATATACTTGGAACGTGTCAACAGTTGATACTTACCCAACACTAGATGGTAATGCAGACGTTGTTTATAACGTGCATTGGAGATTAAACGCAGAAGATGACGCTAATCAGGATGCTGATGGCAACAACTGGACTGCTACTAGCTACGGAACTCAATCTGTAGATACTTCAGACTTGTCAAGCTTTACAGCTTTTGCAGACTTAACAAGCTCTGACGTACAAGGTTGGGTAGAAGCTGCTATGGGTTCTGAAGCTGTACAAAATCTTAAAGACGGTTTAGATGCTCAAATCGCTTTAAAAATTACACCAACATCTGTAACAAAAACAATAGGATAACATCATGGAGCTAACACCTTATTTATTTTGGAATATATTTATAACCTTGGTGTTGGCACCAATCCTTTACAGCATTCGACAGAACGCATCAGAAGCTAAAAGAATTGATATACTCTTAAACAAGACTCGTGAAGAGATGGCAAAAGAGTATGTAACAAAAACAGAATTAAAAGCTGACTTTGATGTCCTTATAAGTAGGATAGATAAATTAGGTGAAAAGCTTGACAAACTCTTTGAAGTCAAGTAAAATAGGTATATAACTATGGCAAGAAAAAAACAACAGCAAAAGAAAAGATTAAAAAAATATCAAGGTAAGTATGTTACTGCCGACAGGTTAGATATGTCTAAAGGTGGCAGAGTACAAGCTCAAGTAGGTGGTAGATTTGCTAAAGCTCCTGTAGAACCTAAAAGACCTGATGTTGTTCAACCTCAAGAAACATTTATTGAAAATGTAGATACTGCTGCAAATAATATAAATACTACATTTACAAAAGCTCCAAGGTCAACCGGTAAAAAATCTAATCAAATGTTTATTGGTAGAGAAGGTGATGTTAGACCTGCTATGTCTGTTACAGATGCGAGAAATGCAGGAAGAGGATATGAACCTCCATATAGACCACCCGGAACTCCACCTTATACACCTCCGGGAACACCTCCTGTAACTCCTCCGGGAACACCTCCTGTAACTCCTCCGGGTGAAACACCTATAACAGGAACACCAGAACAAATAGAAGAAGAAAGACGTAAAAGAGGTGTTCAAGCTGGTAGAACTGCAGAACAAATAGCTGCTGGAGAAATACCAGAAGGAATGGTACCGTCTGCAGAAGCTGTTAAAATTATGGAACGTAGACCTGATGAAACTCAGGAACAATACGAAGCTAGAATGGCTAGTATGGAAGCTGAAGCAGTTCAAATAGAACCCGGTGCTGCATTAGAAGCAGAACCTGTAGCTGCTGCACCAAGCGAAGTAGTAACTACTATACAAGCAAAAACTGGTAAAGCTCCAAAAGAAATAGAAACTGCTTTAGTTACTGCTGCAAAAATTACAGAAAATCCTGAAGTACAAGCTGCAATAGGAGAGTTATCTTCAGATTCTATTGCTAAACTTGAAGAAATTAGAGAACTATCAGGACCTGCAGTAGCTGCACAAATATCAGAAAATATTGCAAACGCTGCAAAAGCTGAAGATGTAAATGGTGTATTATCTGCTGGTGCTTTTGTTCCAGAAGTAACTGGTGTTAATGCTCAAGTATCTGCTACTCCAGATGCTGAAAGACAGGAACGTGAAGCTATTACAGGCGAAGCTGCTAGTGGAGAAGCTGCACAAATTATAGGTCAAGTAGGTTATGAAGCTGCTAAACAAAGAGCAGTAAAAGGAACTGCTGCAAAAGGTGCTGCTGCTACTATGGTTGCACAAACTGCAGATATACCACAAGACATAGCTGCTGCTATTGTAGAAGACCCTGCAACTGTAGAAGCTCAAGTAGATACTAATCCTGTAGAAGTTAATGCTGCTATCGCTGCTTTACCTACAGAAGCTTTAGTATCTTCACAAATTGAAACACTTTTAGGTGGTATGGAAGACGGTGAAGTTCCTTTATGGGCTAAACCTGCAGTAGATTCTGTAAACGCTATGTTAGCTCAAAGAGGTATGTCAGCTTCAACCGTTGGTAGAGATGCTTTATTTAATTCTATTATTCAAAGTGCTTTACCAATTGCACAAAGTAATGCTACAGCTTTACAACAAAGAGCAGCTCAAAATTTAAGTAATGAGCAACAAGCTAATTTACAACAAGCTACACAACAACAACAATTAAGATTACAAAATTTAGCTAATAGACAAACTGCTGAAAGTCAGACTGCACAGTTTGCTCAACAGATGGGAGTTATGCAGAGTCAGTTTAGACAAGATGCTGTAATGACAACTGCTCAACAACAACAACAAACAAGAATGGCTAACTTGCAAAATCAACAACAAGCTGCTGTTCTTAATGCTCAAAATCAACAAGCTATTAATTCACAAAACTTAGGTAATGAACAACAAGTTAATTTAGCAGAACTACAAATAGAAGCACAAGTTGAAGGAGCTAACCAAGCTGCTGAAAACCAAGAACGTCTTACAGAGATGCAAGTTGCAGCAGACTTCTTAGCTAAGAATGCAGCATTTAAACAAGACATGGAAAGAGCTAATCTTTCTAACGAACAGCAAATGAGACTTGCAAACTTGTCAGCTCTTAATCAAGCTAGTTCAGAAAATTTAAGTGCTGCCCAACAGACAGAACTTGCAAATCTTAACAAGCAGATGCAACTTAACATCCGTAATGCAGAGTTAGCACAACAAATGGGATTAGCACAGCTTAATGTTGACCAACAAAGAGCTATGCAAAACGCTAGTATTACTGCTAATATGGATATGGCAAACTTCAATGCTGACCAACAAAGAGAGTTAGCTAATAGTAAATTTATGCAAACCGTAGCTATTACAAACATGAATGCAGAGCAACAAGCTATTATGCAAAATGCTACAGCTATGGCAAGTTTAGATTTAGCTACAGCAGACCAAAGAACTAAATTAGCTATTACTAATGCTCAAAACTTTTTAAAGATGGACATGGCTAATTTATCTAATCAACAACAAGCTAATATAATGAAAGCTCAACAAGAGCAACAAAGATTATTATCTAATCAGTCTGCTGAAAATGTATCAAGACAAATTAATGCTCAAAGTGAAAATCAAACTAATCAATTTATGGCTAGTTTAGCTCAACAAATGGAACAATTTAATATTAGTCAAATGAATACTGCACAAACTTTTAATGCTCAATCAAAGAATGCTGCTTCTGCCAGAGATGCTAATAGAATTGCAGATGTTAATAAAGCTAATGCTATGATATTAAATGATGTTAATAAATTTAATGCACAATTAGATTTTAGTAGAAATCAATGGAATGCTGCTAACCAACAAGCTATAATAAATTCTAATATTAGTTGGAGAAGAGATGCTAATAGAATTGATACAGCTACTGAGAACGCAATTAATTCTCAAAATGTACAAAATGCTTTTGGATTAACTTCATCAGCTTTATCATTTATTTGGAATGAGTTAGCTGACCAAGCAACAAAAGATTTTACTGCTGGTGAAAATGCTGCTACTAGAAAGTTACAAGCTATGGTAGCTGCTGCTAGTTCTGAAGGAGATGCTGCTAAACATTGGTCTACTAATTTTAATAATGCTTCATCTACTATAGATAGAATATTTGGAACAGGATAATAGGAGAAAATAATAATGGGATGGTTAAGAAAAAAATCTAAACAAATTTTTAAAGGTGTAAAAAAAGTATTTAAAAAAATAGGTAAAGCTTTTGGAAAACTTGGAGTTCTTGGACAAGTAGGTATGATGTTTCTTATGCCTTACGCTACAAGTGCTTTAGGAAGTTTTTTTGGAACGGCAGGTAAACTTTCAAAATGGTCTTCTACTCTTTTAAAAGCAAATGGAATTGGTGCTAAAGCTTTAGGTCACGGATTAAACATGATTAATAAAGCAGCTACTTTTGCTGGTAAAGTATACACTACAGTTACAGAAGGAATTAGTAATGGTTTAGATAGAGTCACTAACTTTGCAAAAGGTAAAGGATTTACACTAAGCGAAGGAAGAACTTCTATATTTGCAAAAGATGTAGCAACCCCTACAGCTCCAGAAAGTTTAACTAAAATATTAGAAGCTGAAAAACCTTTTGATATTACTACAGCAGCTCCTGAAGATTTAAGAAACTTTTTAGAACAAAATTATAAAGAAGCTGTAGCTCCTAAAATTAAACCATCAGAAATTGTAGAAGGTTTAACAGATGTAACTGAATTTACAAAACCTGTAAATGTACCGTCTATGTTAGATAAACCTAAAGATGCATCATTTATGGATACGTTAAAAGATATACCGGGTCAAGTTGTAAAAGGTGTTAAAGAGTTTGATGTTAAAGAAGCTGTAACTACTGGATTAGAAAAAGGTGTAACAAGTAGTATATTTATGAAAACTAAACAAGAAGGTTTAGAAGCACTTGGTTATGATATGCCAGAAGGACCTACTTTTTATAATACTCCTAACATTGTAGATAGTTTAATTGTTAATCCTCAATCTTATAGTAATTTAGATTATGCAATAAAACAACAAGGTAATAATTTTACTTTAGATAATATTTTAAATTCTAATGCTTTAAACAGTTTAGTAGAAAGAGAGAATGCAGAATATCAAAACTTTATGACAAATTTTGCAGTTGGTGAAATGACAGCAGCAGATGACTTTATAAGACAAGGACAATAATAATGGAAGAATATAATCAAGAAGCAGTAAATGCATTTGCAAACGCAGCTAGACCTATACCGGGAGAATCTTTAACAGATAATCCAGATGAGCCTAGACCTTTTAAAAGACCTCCAGAGTTTACAAACTTTAAAAAGGCTTTAGATTTTACTGCAAACGAATTGCTACAAGAAGAAAACTATATGCCTTTAATGGCTGCTATAGGAGATGGAGTTACTATTTTTGATTTAACAAACCAAATAGTTTATGTTGGTTTTAGAGAAGGCAAATGGAATCCTGATTTAATGTTAATGTTAGTAGAGCCTATTGCATATTTATTAATGGCTTTAGCTGAAAAAGCTGGAATTGAATATAGAATAGATAGTGAAGATGATGAAGATGATTTAACTATTTTAGAACAAACAGGTAAAAATATTAAAGAACAAATAAAAGAAAAAACAAAAAAAGGTATTCCTGCTGGTGCTTTACCTAAAGATATCATGGAAGATATTGAAGAATTAGAAATACCTCAAGAAAGTTTATTAGCTAAACCAGAAACAGAAGAAACAGTAGAAGAGCCTACAAGTTTATTACAACAACAAGGAAGTTAAAATGTCTAAATATTACGATTATGAAGGTCAAGTTGAGTTTGTTCAACAACAGTTTGATAAGGCTAGAGCTTATAAAGAAGAACAAGCTAAAAAATATAATGACGTTTCTAAAAAACTTTTAAAGTTTGATACAATTTTAAAAGGAGCTAATATGTTAATAAACAATTCAGCTCAACAATTAGATGCTAGTATGGGTCCACAAAAAGCTCAATTAGAACGTATTTATAATAGAACACAAGATATTTTAAATACTCAAAAAATTATAGATGAACAGTATAATGGTAATGCTACTTCTTACTGGACAAATTTTTATAAGCAAAATTTAGATACATATGCATCAGATATTTATACTGATAAAGAAATTACTAGCGGTGGAAGAGCTTCACTTTTAAGACAAGCAGAGATTTTAGGTAAACAAAAAGCTTTAGGCTGGGCAAGTGTTTTAAAAGAAGCTCAAGATATACCTACAAGTGTAGAAGATTTACAAAACAGATGGAATCAATTTTCACAATCTCAAGTTCCTCATACTGTTTTTGATTGGGCTACTAAAGGTTTAAAAAATTTATTTCGTGGTGAAACTAAAGAAAGTATTGCAGCTAAAAGTAAAGAATATAGAGAAAATTTATTAAACAATAAACTTTTCAAAGACTTTGGAGAGTTAGATACTCAGTATAAAGAATTTCAAAAAATTAATCCTGATACTACAGATGACATATTTACTGAAGCTGTAAATAAATATAATGAAATAGAAAAGAAAGTACCATTTTTTAGAGATAAACTTATAGGTCAACCTTCATTAATAAAAGTTCCTGCTAAAGATGCTGAAGGAAATACTTATAATAAAAATAAACTTCTTATGATGGTAAAAGACGAAACAAGTCCCGGAGGAATAAGACCAGTTTCTATTGATACAGAAATTGTTACAGATTTTAAACAAAAAGACCCTGAAAAAAGAAAAGAATATAGTGTTACCGATATAGACATAGCTTTAAGTAGTGGTAGAACTATTATAGATATGGTTAATAATAACAATTATAAAAAAACATTTAAAGTTATAGATGGAGACCCCGCAAAACAAAGAGGTTTAGGACTACAAATTTTAGAAACTGCTGAAAATTTAATAGATAAAGGTTATACACCATCTCAAGCACAACAAATAGCTAGTATATTTATTGTATCACAAGCTAGTGCTAGAGGAATGACAGATAAAGATACACAGTTAAAAGATGCTTCTCCTTTAACTACTATTATAACAGAGTTTGATGCTTTTATGATAGGTGCTGAATTAAAAAATGGTGAGTATAATTTAGAACAGTTATTAAATAATATTCCTTATTTTAAACAAAGTGCTAGAAAAGATTTTGGTAATATAGATAACCCAGAACTTTTAACAAGAATGTATACTACAGCTTTAAATGGTATTAAAGGTTCTGATTTAAATATAGACCTTAAAAATGAATATATAAGAAATTTAAATATAGAATTTAATATGGATGAAAATATGGGAATTATTGTACCTGACTTATTTACTAAAACTAAAGAAGAAGAGGAAGAGAAAGAACTTAGTCCGTTTTTTCAATACGAAACAAAGTTTAGAAAAAATCCATTATCATAAAATTAATATATGACACAAGTAAAAATAACTACAGGAGTGTTCGGCTCACCTATACAAACATCTTATACTCTTGATGACCTTGAAAAAGATGATGAGTTTCAAGAAACTGCTGAAAGATTTTTAGAATCTATTGGTGAAAAGTCTAATGATGTTTTTGAATACTTAAGAGATTCTGATTTTAATTTAGTTTCTGGTATGCAACGTGCCATGCAAAGTGGTAAATTTAATGAACAACAAAAACAAGACTATAGTTATCTTCGTTCTAAGTTTGATAATGCAGACATGGGTAGTCTTCGTCAATATCTTGAACTTATAAAAGATGCTTCTGTTGATATAGTCACTGACCCTACACTAATAACTGCTGCTTTAACAGCTCCAATAACAGGAGGAACTTCGTTTGCAGCTAGGCAAGGAGTAGCTACAGCAGGTTTAAAAACTGCAAAAGCTGTAGCATCTAATAAATTAAAAGACGTAGGTCAAAAACAAATAGCTAAAGCAACTGCTATAACTGGAGCAGAAATAGGAGCTTGGACAGGTCTTGATAATCATTTTAGACAGAATACAGAATTAAATGTAGGTTTAAGACAAATGTATTCTAAACCGGAGTTAGTAGGAAGTACAGCTTTAGGTACGCTTACAGGTGGTTTGTTTGGAAATTTAGCACAGCGTAATGCTTTGTTTAATAGTAGAATGAATAGGTTATATTCTAATGATGAGTATAGAGCTGATGCAGGTAATGAATTATTATTTAAAGCTAGAAAAGCTAAAGATGCTATTAAAGCAGTTACTATAGGTAAACCTACTTCAATACTTAAAACAATTGCAGAATATTCTCCAACAGCTAGAAAGCTTGGTCAAACTTTTACTGAAGATTTTGAAAGACGTTTAACTGAAAGAACAACTAAAAGGTTGGGTTATAGTTATGCAGAGGACTTAGATTCAAGAAGGTCTAAGTATTTATTCTTATTTGATATTGCTTTAAAACCAATTAGAAAAACTGGTAAGGTTACTTCTGACGATGAAATAGGAGTTATTCGTATTTTAAGAGGAGATGATGCTTCTGCATATAGACCTGAAGTTCAAGAAGCAGCTACTAATCTTAGAAAAATGTATGATACTATTTTAAAAGATGCAGAGGATGTAGGACTTGAGCCACATAGAATTGAAAATTATTTTTCAAGGTCTTGGAATAAAAAAGCTATATTAAATAACGAACCTGAATTTAAAAAAATGTTAGTTGAAGATGGTGTTGTACCTGCTGATGAAGTAAATGATGTTGTAAGAGGAATGTTAAATAAAAACAATGAATTATATTCTTCTCATTCTAATTTACTTGGACAAGCTAGAAGTTTTAAAAATTTAAATGATAATAAATATGAAAAGTTTTTAACTAATGATTTGATACCTGTAGCTACAAATTATTTTATGAATGCTGCTAGAGCTATTGAACATAAAAAAACATTTTTACTTCCTACTAAAACAGAAAAACTTGCTGGTAAAACTGATGAAACTGTTTTAAAAGGTTTTCAACAATCTAATGAAGACCAGTTTGTTGAAAGATATATAACTAAAATAGATAATGAATTGGCTGCTGCTAGAAACGGTAAAGGTTTATCAAGAAGAGACAAACAAAAAATTGTAAAACTTTATAAGTCTGTTACAGGGCAAGTAGATTACTTTGATTCTGGTTTAATACAAGGTATTTATGATACAACTAAACTTGCAAATGCTGTAGCTTATCTACCTTTAGCTACTATATCTTCTTTTACAGAAGCATTTATACCTTTAGCAAAAGCTCCAACAAAAAGCTATGTTAAAGGAGTTTACGATGGTATTACAAAAGGACATAAAATATTTACAGATGAAACTGTAAATGTAATAAAACAAAAACATGGGCTTAGTGATGATGCTATTCGTAGAGAAATGGCAAGTGTTTGGATTGGTATAGATGAGGCTATGGCAGATGTAACTAATCGTTTAGCTGGTGAAGGATTGCAGAATGAAATATTACAAAAAGGAGCTAGAGGATTTTACAGATTTAACTTACTTGTACCTTGGACAAAAACTGTACAACTTGCAGCTTTTTCAACAGGTAAAGATTTAATTCAATCTAATTTAAATAAATTAAATAAATTATCAAAAGAAGGTGTAGAAGTTATGAGTGACTTTGCACCTGTAAAAGCTCAAAATTTAAAAAGTGAATTGTTTGATTTAGGTGTAGATGTTGACCAAGGATTGAAATGGTTAAATGCAGGTGCTAAATTAGATGATGAATTTTATGAGCAAATTGTAAGAGGGGCGGGTAGGTTTACTAACGAAGTTATATTACAAACTTCAAGAGAAAGAGCTAAAGTTCCTTTATATATGACTAATCCAAAGTTTGATATCTTGACACAGTTTTTAAGATACCCAACTGTGTTTAGTAATACTATCTTAAAAAACTTTGCAAGGAATACAATAACTAATCCAGCAGTGAATGCTCCTAGATTAACAGCTTTTGCTATAATGGCTACAAATGTTGCACTAGCTACAAACTATTGGAGAAGCAGTAAAGAAGAAAGAGATAGAATAAACGAAGAAGGTTTAGATAACAAAGATATTTTAAGAGCTTTTGAAAGAATAGGTTTATTAGGTCCACTAGAGCATGGTTATAGATATTCAGAAAGTTTATCTTATGGTCAAAATCCATTAGTAGGTTTAATTAATTTAGGCGGACCAGCTATAAATGATATTGTAGGAATGACACTATACGACAGAGGACTTTTAGAGACTGCTGCAAGAAAAGCACCTTTAATAGGAACTAGAAACGTTTTAAAAAATTATACAGGTTTAGACCCTTATACACCTTTAAAAGAAAAAGCAAAAGAAAAAGATGATGAGATAAATGCATTTATCGAAGATATAGCTAGAAAAATTTCAATGAATGCAGAAGAAGAAAGTGGAAGAACTAAATCTCAATTAGAACCTATGACTAGGTCAACTTTAAATACCGGAGGTTTTGTTACTGCTACAGGTAATTTTCAATCAACATCAGAAACTGAACAAGAGATAGATAAAATTACAGGCGATGCAATTTTTAATTTTTTTAAAGAAAGAGAAAAAAGAAGAGACAAAGCTCATCAAGAAATAATAAAAGCTAGTAAAGAAGGAGATGTTAGAAAAGGTTTTGAAGCTTTTGAAACTTTACCAATTGGAGAACAGTTAGCAGGTTATATGAATCCTGTTACTAATGTACCTTTATCTGCTACTGGAGCCGGGGTGTATACAGAAAAAGCACAACCAAGTTTTAAATCTCCAAAAGAATTTATATTAGATGCTATAAATCCTAGAAAAAATATATTACAAAAAATGCCTATTAAAGTAGAAGACCCTTTATCTGCTGGTATAGCAGTCGCAGAAGCTACAGGATTAATACCTGTTGCTGGTTTTGCAGGTAAAGGAATAAGTAAAGGTCTAAGAAAGATACAAGCTAGAAGAGGCGATGACACTATGGGTGGTGGTGGAGGAGGTAGCTTTATAGATGATTCTGTGCCAGTAGATATGGCTGGTTATAAATCTAGTATAGAAGTGTTTGCAGAAAAAAATGTAAATAATTATAAAAGTGGTCAAGCTTTTCTAGATGCTTTAAAAAGCTCTAAAAGACAACAAGATAAGTTTAAAAAAGAAGAATTAGAGTTTATAGATTTAGACAATATACAAGTTACTAAAAATACTACACCTGAAGAAGTTTTAAACTACGTTAGAGAAAACAGACCAAAGCTTTATAGAGTTGTTAGAAGTGAAGATAATCCCACTATTAGAACTAGTAATGTTGATATGAATACATCTGTAGAAGAATTTTTAGAAATAGATAGACCTATGACTTCTGAATTAGAAAATGATTATGTAAACATGGAGCTAGATAGAAACATTCAACTAAGAGAGGAAGGAGAAGGCGTTTATAAAAATTTATCTGATGAACAACTTGAAGAATTAGCTTATAAAAATACTGAAAATTTAAACGTAGAATATTTAACTGGAGAAATTGATGGAACTCCTATAGCTTTATTTGGAAATCAAAGAGGATACGAAGCTACTGTAGGTATAGGAGATAACAGAATATTTCTTACAGATGACTTGGTATCTAGAGATGAAGCTTTAATACGATTAAATATTTATGCTAGAAATCAAGGTTTATTAGAACCGGTTTCTACTATAAACCCAGATGTTCCTTTAAAAACTCAAGTACCTGAAAGTGTTTTAAAAGGTGAAGATACTTTATCTACAAGTTATGGTAATGACTACGAAAAATACAGACTTCCTATGGGAGGAGCTACTAATTATAGAGAAATTACAATTCATTTAGACAACCCTAAAACTCCTACAGTTTTTACAGATAATCATCTTGAAGGAGCTGACCAAATTTTACACTATAGAATTTCTGATAGAGTAGATACTGAAGGTAACAAAGTTTTATTTGTAGAAGAAATACAATCAGATTTACATCAGGCTGCTAGAACAAGAAGATATATTTCAGAAGACGGAAGTGTTCCAGACTACCCGTATAAAAGTTTAGGATTTGTTGATATTGCCATGAAAGATGTTATGCAACTAGCAGCTAAAGAAGGCTATGATAAAGTTGCATTTACTGATGCAGCTACTCAAATAAATAGAAATAAAAAAAGCTTAAACTATATTGATAGTATAAGAATTAGTAAGACTCCTACAAAAAAAGAAATATTAGAAAGTGAAGAGTTTAGAGACATGTTTATTAAAGAGTTACAAGGAAAATATACTAATTTTAGAAATTATGGAGACCCTGATATTCTTAAAGGACAAGGTTTAAAAGGCAATGAAGTTTATGAAAAGGCTAGAAACTCTATAGACGATTATAAAAAACTTAGAATAGGAACTTCTAAAAACGGTGAATTTTCAAGTATAAGTATAGAGGACGAAATAAAAGAATTTACTTTAGAAAGATTATTATTTAGAAGAGGTTCAGATAAAGGTAAATGGGTTATAGAAGAAATTGGTTTGCCTAATACTCAAGTATTTCAAAAAGATATAGGTAAGCCTCTCATGTATGAATCTAAAGATAATTTAAAAGATTTTATAAATGAAGAAATGGGTAAAACTTTAAGTACTAGAGTAGTGAAAACTGATGAAGATTTATTAAAAGAAATTCCAGAGTCAATGAAAGAATCTGTAAAACAAGATATAAAAAATAACAAAGAAATTACGATTGATGTAGGTAAATTTAAAGGAAGCGGTAAAAAGTTTTTAGATTTATATAAAAATAAGATAACTTCTACAGCTAAACAATTAGGTAAAGAGTATAAAGTAGAACCTAAGTTTAGTACTATTGTTTATACTAAGGAAGCTACAGATACATCTCAAGATGTACTTAAACGCTGGAAAGATGCTGAAAGAGTAAGAGCAGGTGAGCTAGAGTATGATGATTTTGAAAAAATACATGGAGAAGATGAGGTTTTTCTGCCTAGACGATTAAAAGTTATATCGTTAGACGTAACACCAGACATGAAAGAACCTATGGCAGTATTTGCAAAAGGTGGTTTAGTAGAAGGTAAAGATGACGTACCATACACAAAAGAAAACCCAGCAGATAGAGTTGACCCTTTTACAGGACAACCTTACTCAGCACAAATGGAGGAATTAGGATTAGATGTTTTTCAAGAAAGATAATAAAATGGATATAGAACTTTGCAAAGCTGAAATAAAGAGACACGAAGGCGAAGTGTTAGAAATTTATATGGATAGTCTAGGCTATAAAACTCTAGGAGTTGGACACCTTTGCCAACCTAACGACCCTGAATATAACTGGGAAGTTGGCACACCTGTCAGCCAAGAAGTTGTAGATATGTATTACGAGGATGACTTTGAAAAGCACCATAGGGAAGCTATACATGTTTTTGGTAGCGAGGAAGAATGGAACAAACTACCAGAAGTTATACAGAGAGTGTTAGTAAACATGTGTTTTAACCTAGGAGGTTCAAGACTTTCAAAGTTTCGTAACATGTTAAAAGCTTGTAGAGAACATGATTGGGAGAAG
>Ga0208767_1002540_pt1 | contig 13738 bp, 8 predicted proteins | sample VirMetDEL_Mar_21_FD_184514 | JGI IMG/M metagenome (GOLD analysis project Ga0208767, IMG submission 184514) | Aqueous microbial communities from the Delaware River and Bay under freshwater to marine salinity gradient to study organic matter... | ecosystem: Environmental > Aquatic > Marine >... | reverse complement strand
AGTCTGATGTAGATTGATTAACGTTAGTATTGTTATTAGTATTTGTATTATTACTAGTAGAATTACTGTTGTTATTTACGTTCTGATTGACTGTAGAGTTTACAGTAGAGTTAGACGTAGACGTAGATGTATTGACGTTGTTGTTATTGTTTGTATTTGTTGAAGTGTTATTTGATGTCGAGGTATTTACGTTAGTATTATTTGAAGTATTAACATTAGTATTATTATTAGTGTTAGTATTTACGTTTGTATTGTTATTAGTATTGGTGTTTGTATTGGTATTACTATTAGTATTATTGTTGGTGTTGGTATTAGTAGTCACCGTAGTATTAATAGTAGTTAAACCGTTGTCTTCACAATACTGTGTACCTGCAGTACAGTCACCTGTCTGGTCTGCTTGTGCACCAAACGAAATTGCTAGTAACCCTAGTATAAATAATGGTCCAATAAAACCTAAATTTATATCCCCTCTTGTCATTTTATCTCCTATTTGTCAGGGCTATTAGAAGCCCCAAAGTAAAAACTAATAACAGCACTAGCTAATCCACCAAGATAACCTAATACTAAATTTATTAATGCTTCAGAATTTTGTTCGGGTGGTTGTAGTGTTACTAGAAATATGTACCCCATAAATCCACCAACAACAGCAATTCCCATAATTCTAGCTGTCCAATCTTTACTAAACTTTGACCTAGCATCTTGCCCATCAGCTACTTCTAGTTTAAATACATCTACATCTAACTCTTTCATTTGAACTTCAAAAGCATTTTCAGCTTTTTTAAGCTCAAGCATTTGTTCAGGTGTAGCTTGTTGTATAGCAGTCTCTATAGCCTTTGGAGTATTAGGAACACCTAACACTTCAGCTATCATATTAGCAGCCATACCACCCATAGGACCACCTAAAGCAGTACCTAGTGTTGGTGCTACTGCACCTACTATATTTTTTAATATTCCTTTCATCTTAGTCTCCTAGTATTAATGTTGATTCAAGTAATTCATTTACAGAATTTATTAAATACTCTGGTATATCTGTACCTAAAATATCATCTTCACTGTATGCAATCATATAAGATTCTAACAGGTCTTCATATAAAGGTCTAAAGTCTTCTCTAGTTACCCAAGCTTCGTTACATTTTGTACGAGCTTTACAGTCTATTTTATAAGCAACATCAAGTTGTTTTTCTGTATAAAGTAACATTATATTTGATCAAGTACAGTCTGTTGTAATTCAATACTACGTCTACCTACTTGAGTAAACCACCGACTGTCTTGCATTTGAGCTGACATTTCTTTCCAGTTGTGTTCTCTACAAGCTTTTAACATATTTTTAAACTTTGAAAGTCTTGAACCACCTAAGTTAAAACACATGTTAACTAACACGTGCTGTATTTTTTCAGGTAATTTATAAAAATCTTCTTGACTACCAAACACATGTATAGCTTCTTTGTAATGTTTATCAAAATCATCTTCGTAATACATATCAACTACTTTTTGTGATATAGGTGTACCAACTTCCCAATCATATTCAGGGTCATTTGGTTGACATAGGTGACCAACTCCTAGAGTCTTATAGCCTAAACTATCCATATAAATCTCTAGGACTTCGCCCTCGTGTCTTTTAATTTCTGCTTTGCATTGTTCAATGTTCATTTTCTTTTCCTTTTAATCATTCGGTTTACTAAACCACCAGTTGCTTTACCCAGTCTTATTGGTGCAGAATCTGCTAATAATTTTTCAATCATTTCATCTGTTAAAGTTATAGTTAGTAAGGGAATATCTTTGATAAACTGACTACTAGCAAGTGCATAATCATCAGCACCTAGCTCATTAACAGCCCCTTCATCAGGTATATAGTCTTCTGTTGTCCCAAAGTCTTTTTCCATATATTTATGATGTGGAACTAGTCCATATTTAGTTTGAACCGAGCCTTCATTATTTTTTTCAAAATACTCTGACAACTCCATAAACCTTCTAAGCTCAGACCTTTTCCACTTTTTCATATCTTTTGGTTTAGGACCATCTTTGGTCATATAATATTTTTTTCTTAACTTTATAAATTCATCAACATCAAAGAACCTAGTATACCCTTCTTCATTTGAAGGTACTCCATCAAAATCTCCTTCTTTCATTTGAACTTTAAAATCATTAGGAGCATAACCTTCAGCAGAAAAATTAGCATACTTTTTATACGATAAAACTTTTGCAGGGTCTTCACCTAAATCTTTAATTAAACTTTCAAAGGCTAGATATCCTAAACCTTTTTTTCTATTAATACCTAAATCTAATGATTCTTTAGATACTGGAAACATTTCTAAAAATTTTGGAGTACTATAAATTGCATTAGCTTTTGGTGTACTTAAACCAATACTGTCTATACTCATTACACTAATAGGATCAACTAAAGAAACTTGTTTAATATTATTTTGAGCTGCTTCTTTTAACACTGAATAAATAGGAAATTTAAAAAGAGTATTTTGAATTGGCATTTGTTTAGCAATAGGATTAAGATCAGTTTGAAGTTGATCAATAACATAACTCGTTGTATTATTTATATCTTTTCGTTTACTTCGTATTGCAAAGCTTATTGAATCATCTTCTGCAGTATGAGCCATTTGTTTATCACTTATTTCAGATTGTAAATCACTTCTATATTGATTAGCATTATCATATTCTTCAACTAAATTTCTAATTCTATAACCACCTTTAATAATATGCATTTTAGAATCAATTTCTTTTTCCATATTATTTACTGTCATTTCATCAAACTCATCAGTTTTTAATTTAGGATCAAAAACATTTTCATTATATACATGAGCAGAAAACTCTATTGGAGTTTTTCTAGTTTTAACTTTTAAACTCATATAGTCATTAATGTTACCCATAATTACGGTTGCTAACATATCTTTGTCAAATGTTCTATCAGGTCCAAAAGGTTTTTCTTCTTTACGCATAAAATCTAGTTCTTCTAATACTTCTACAATACTATTTTTTTCAGCTAATTTTATACCGGATAAATTCATAATTCTTTCTTTAGCTGTATCTAAATCCATTTTTTTAGGTAAGTCTGCTTTTGTTAAAGAGTTTATACTTTCATGATAAACCGGTAAATAATTTCGGATATTGTACAGTGGTGCTTCTTTGACAAAACCTAACTCAGTTTGTTCTGGGTATTCTTTTAGCATCGTCTCTGATTTATCAAGTGCTTTAAATTGACTAGGGTCAAAAATATGAGCAACAACATCAGCGTTTTTATCGTTAGGGTCTAAAATTGTATAACTATCAAATCCCAAGCTTTGTAATAAATCTTTTATTTTATATGATTGATATACACTACCAACATTTCCTAAGAGTTGCTTGTCTTGATAAATTTTTGCTGCTTCAGGACCTCTAAGTCCTTTTATTACTTCACCCTTTGTTAGAAAAGGTAAATCTTTTTTAGTTTTAGCAGGTAGCTTATCTATTTTTTCATCTAAAAGTTTTACACTATTTTGATAAATAGCATCAAAGTCTTCCATTTCTTTAAAGAATTTATTTAATATATTTATTGGAACTACTTCTGCCATTTGAGTTTGATCAAAAACATTTACATCTGCAGAGCTAAATGATGGAGCTTTAGAAGGTTCTACTGATTTAACTCCAGACAGGTTAAAATAATCGTTACTTAAACCTACAAATTTTTTGTTTTGTTTAGTTTGAAATAATAAATCTTCAAAAAAATCAGTCATTTCATTTTCTACTTTTCTTGAATAGTCTTTTAAGTAGAACTCATTTTCTGGATTATCAAACCTTTCAATACTATGTGTACCTTCTCCTTCTTCTCCTTGTCTTAGTTTTAATCTGCGTATACTTTTATTTCTTCTTAATACTCTACTAAAATTAGCTATCATATCTCCCATGTATTGAGATTGATATGACATTTCTTTGGGTAAGTTTAAACCAAAAACTTTTTTAGCAAATACATTAAATTTTTCAGAACTATCTGAATAATCAAAAGTTTTAACACTAACTTTTAAAGGATTTTTAAAACGTACTACACCTTCAACTAATTCTAAATTTTCATAATCAGGATCAGTTGGTAGTACTTGTTGTGCCCGAGATGTTGTCCCATGTCTTGTATTAAATAAAACTACTCCGGGATTTCTATTTAAATAAAAATCTGATAGATGATCATAGTCTGTCGGATTTTTTGACATAGGTCTTAAATAAGTATCCGTTGTTATACTATAAGATTTATCATTAAATTCTTTTGCAGATGCATCATCTAAATAAGTTAGTGGTTCATCTTGTGTTGATTTAAAAGGAGGAGGAGCTTTTGTAATTTGATTAGTTACATACTTTGTTAAATCAATTACTTCTTGTCCAATATTATTAAACAAAGGTTTAGCAAGTCTAACAAGAGCACCTGATGCAAATGTCTTACGATCTTCTTCGTCTTGTAAAACAATACCAGCTACATCATTATAAGTAGCATTAACACCTCGCATTTTAACTTCATCAGGTTCAGGGTGTACGTTAGAAACATTATAGACTAAGCCACCCCTAGCATTACTATCTCTAACTGCTTCGCCTGTTTGCACAAACTCTCCTTCTTTTAATACAGGAGGTTTCCAACCCAAAGCTCTTGCAATATCTGTGTCTACATCTCTTGCATCTTCTTTTAATTCAGCTCTAGTACCTTCACCAAAGACAAAATCATAAGCCGAATATCCCGGTAAGTTTTTTGTAAATACTTCGGCTAGTCCTTGTCTATATAATACAGAGTCTACCATGTCTTGAGGAATAGCACCGGGAGGTAGTTTAGCGATAGCTCCAAACATACCACCACCTAACTCAGCATTTGTTTGAAATCTTTTACCATACTCAAGAGGACCTAACCCTCCCCATCTTTGGACAGCTTCAGTAATAATTTCACCATCTGATTTTTCTAAACTTTTACCATCACTTCGTATAGCATTACCTATAATAGCACCACCTGTCATTAATAACATAGTTGCTACTGTTTGTGGAGCTTGTGGAGTTGACATGTTTTGTGCAAATTTCTTTAAGACAGTATTATTAAATACAGTAGGATAACCTACAAACTGCATTAATATTTGCCCAGCCGGATGAGAAAACCACAGAGGTCTGTTAGCTTCTGCCATGTTTGGATTTAAAATTACTTCTTTTGTAAATCTATTAGCACCTGCTGAAATATGATTGTCATAAAAATATTTATTTCTACCGGTGGTTGATTTACTAAAATCTAATTTATCATCCTTTAAAGAATTTTTATACCATTTAATTCCTTGGTTTTCATCAACACCTAATTCCCATAGTTGGTTACGTAATAATTTATATTGAGAATTACTTAATACTTTTTCTTTAGTGCTGTGCTTGTAAAGTTTTTCTAAGTTCTCTGTAATTAATCTTTTACCTGTAGTAAACGATGCTAGTTGTACAGCACCAGTCCATTGAGTTAGTAAGTTAGATTGGAAGAAAGTATTTTGTAAAAACCTAGCCCCCGGACTTTCAAAAGCTTCACCATACATTCCTTCAATTCTATCCATGACAGCTTGTTCCATAGACAAACCAGTCTTATAAACTTCACTCCATGTCTCATCATCTAAGTCTTTAAAAGCTTGAGAGCCTGTTTGTTTATAACCAAAAGGTTTACCAGCAGTTCGTTTAATAGTTTGTAAACTTCTATCTAACATTTTTGCTGTACCCTTAGTTAAAGCTGAAGCTACATCTTTAATAACCAAAGGCGAATCTTTGATGCCTACTCTTGCTAATAAAATTAAAGGCTCAGTTATACTAGATAAAGTAGCTAAAGGAAGGTGAGCCATTTGATTAGCTAACCTGCCCCATTCTGAAGCAGCACCAGCAACTTTATTATTTAATCTAGGAACTTCAACACCAGTAACTCTTTCATACATTGTACCTAAATCTTCTTCAAGACTTTTAATTTGAGTCTTAGGCATTCCAGAAGCTCTAAGTTCTTGTCTAATTTTTACAAGAAACCTATCACCAAACTCTTCTTTAGTTTTTCCAAAAAAGTTACTGCGTTCAATAGCCTGAGATAAATGAGTAAAGTAATCTGTTAAAACACTTTCAACATTGTTATCTAAAAATGGTGCTAACTTTTCATCAGGAATATTTTGAAACACTCTTTGTTTCATAAACCCATAACCACCACCAGCTAATTTTTTTCTATTTAAAAAATCAAAAGGAGTATACTTAAATTCTAACATTTGATCAACAATAGCTTCTGCTTTTAAACGTTTAGCTTCGTCAAGATTACCACCTGCAATTTTTTCAAAATTAACACCAAATGAATCTAGGTCTATTGGTTCAGCTTCGTTACTAAGTATTTCTCTTTCTTTACCAAAAACATCAAGACCTTTAACATAGTCTTTACTTGCATATTCCATTTTAGGATCAGCATGTCCATAATCAATAATCAATTGTTCTAGCTCACTTCTGTTTCCATTTACTTGTGAGTGATTAAATCTACGTGGAAAATAATTTTTAACTTTTTGTCTTGAATCAAAAACTTTAGCTTTGTTACCATCTAAAAAACTTTGATTCATTAATTGTTGAATTTTTTGTGAAGCTTTAACTAAATGTTTTTCAATAGGCTTACCTTTGTATGTAGTTTCGTTAGGATTACGAAGTAAATGCAAAAGTAAATTATTGTCTTTTGTTGTTAAATTAGCCATGAACCCATTACGATTTAAAGTTTGTAAAGCTTTTCGCATGGTAGTTATATAACCATATTGTCTTTGAGCTTGGGCTAAACCATAAGATTGCCCACGAACTCTATCAGCCCGTCTTGTTTTAGTTTCACTTGGAATAATAGCACTATCCCAATCATATCTAAAACGACCTAACAAGTCTTGTAAAGTTTTAGAACCTTTAGCATATCTAATAAATTTAGTAGTAGGTTTTTCTACTAAGTATTCTGCAACTGTACCTAAAGGAGTTCGACCATAATGTATATTATCTAATCTATTTTCTTTTATAATATCTTTTCTAGGTTTAGTTCCTTCTTTAATAATATCTTGTTCATTAGAATATCTAAATGTTTTTTCAAGAAAACGTTTTGTTTCTGTTAAACCTTTACCTAATACAGGAGCAGCTCTTGAGATACCATAACCTAATGTACCACCAAAAATACCACCAGTTGCAGCAGAACCTGCCATAGACAACACATCAATATCAGAACTTTGAAGTCCTAAACTCATATCAAGTTTTTGATTAAAATAATTATGAGCACCTTCCCAAGCCATGCCTTCTACTGCTGTGTACTTTCCAGCCTGTTTAGCTATTTGATGTCTTGTTAATTCTTTTAAACTTGTTTGAGCTGCTTTACCTGCAACAACTCTCCCAGCTAAACTTTGACCACCTGTAAAAGGTGTAGCTAATACAGCAGTCAAGGTAAATGGATCAAACACAATATCAGACGTAACATCTGTAATAGCTTTTAATCTGTGTCTTAAACTTTTAATATCAGCATTATCAAACTTGTCTCTTAAATATCTATAATCATTTTTATCTTCTTCAGTCCAATTGCCTGTTTGCATTGATCGTGTTAAAGCCGAACCTAAACTCCAATCAGAGTCTCTTAAATATTCAAAGATATCTTCGTCTGTTCCATATAAAGATTTTTCTCCAACTGATTGTAAAAAACGAGCAGCAGTTTGATTAAACTCCTCATCGTTTTCTAAGTCTGTTAGGGAATAGTTGTTTGCTTTTAAAGTTATAGAGTCAGGTGAACCTACTATATTTTCAAGTTCAGGTGAAACTTTTACAGTAGGCTCAGAAAAGCTAGGGCTTGTAATTTGTTCCGGTTCTATCGGTGTGTATAATGGCTCAACATTAATAAGACTAGCAAGTTCTTCCGATACAGGAGTGTTAAATGGGTCTGCCATAAAGTTTATTTAAAAAGTTGTTGTACGATAGCTGCTTGTATTTCTTCAGGTCTTGCACCATTATAATACTTACTTGCATTAATGTCCGTTAAAAATTGAAGAGTTTCATCGTTAGCTTCGTTAAGGCTTTCTTCTAAATAAGATCGTCTAATAAACATATTAATACCAGCTTGAACTTCTTCATTTGTTTTATTTTTTAAATACTCAGGTGAAAAAGAGTAACGATCATTTTGTCTATCATACTGAACAGTTTCATTCATAAATTTAGTAAAAGCATTTACTCGATTATCGTGATTATAAATAAGATCAGTTGTTCCTAAATAAGATGTTTCTTTACTCATATTATAAAACTTACCATCTACAGGAGATGCCTTACCAGTATCTAACATTTTTAATGTAGCATATTGTGTAGCAAAGTTTTTATTATCTTTAATTCTTCTTTCAAATAAATCTAACCTACGTTTAGTTTCTTGAATAGCTTCTGCTGGAGTTTTAATTTCTCCACTTTTTAGCTGTGCTTGAACATCTAACAAAACATCTTCTTCATGAATAGCTCTACCTAATTTAGGTCTATCATGAATCATATTACCTAAAATACTTCCGTCTTGTAATAAAGCATTATAGTTTAATGGATGATCCTCTTTCATGTTTTCAATCATTCTACGTAATTGTGTACTTTCAAAAAAATCAAAAGAATCTGTTGGGTCGTATTTTTCTCCTCTTTCAACTCTTGCAGCTAAGTTTTCTAACAGTTGTCCTGTATTTTTAACATCAGAATCATTAACAGAGTTAATATATCTTTTAGGAGAATCTTTAAAGTTGGTAACATATTCTTGTAATGTTCCTTTAACCGTAACATCAAATCCAGCAGCATCAATAACATCACTTAAAGTACCACCTACTAATTTATTATCATCAAAGTTTTTAGCTTTAAATAAATTAAGACCACCTTCTTGCTCATTTAAAATACCGATAGATGAAAGTACATCTTTAGTATTATCTACAATATTTTTAAGACTTGCTTGTTTTTTAAATTTAGTTGATTCATTTAAAGCTTTTTGAGTTTTATAAATAGAAAGTTGATTTCCTGCTAAATCTAAACCAGCTATAGATTTAATTAATTCAGATTCTCCCATTTCTTCAGGAGTTACTTGTTGCATTGCATTAATAATTCCTTGATAACTTTTTTTACCTTCCGGAGTATCACTAAGTAATTGTTCTAATAATGCAGTTGATCCTACATCTATAATATGATTGTAAGAAGAAGGTAAAGCATTTATATATGCATCATGCGTAGCATAACCAAACTGTCCATGAACATTACCTGCTTTAATATAAGGGTCAATAAAACCTCTACTTACAGATAAAAACTCATTATACTTTTGTTTATCTTTTTTAAAGTCTTCAGCATTTCCTGTAAAACCTTGTAGTGGTTGAACAAGACTTGCAGCAGCTACATACTTAGGAGCTTCAGTTTTAGAATTAAGTAAATCTAATTTGTTATTATTTTCAATCTCAGCAATTCTACGCTTTGCTGCATTTTGAAATACACTACTAATTCCTAAACCTGCCATTAAGACTTTCATTGGTAACGCAGCTTTACGTCTTTCTTTACGTCTTTTTTTAGCTTGAGATTCTTTTCTAGCTAATAAAGCTGAACCAAAATCTTCTAAACTTTTATCACTGTTTAAATCTAATTCTGCCATTATTGTACTCCACTTCTACCTAATAAACTTTCAGGTTGTTCGCTTGGTTGTTTTTGTAGTAAACTTGCTTTTACTTTACTTAAATCTAATTGCTCTAATTGTTTTTCAATATCAGGACTTACAGAAGATTTATTAATATTTGTAACTTTTAAATCTTTTAACTTTACTTTTTCTTTTGTTTTGTTATTAGTTTCTAAAATTTGTTTTACATCTGAACCATCTTCAGGTATTTCATTTGCAATATCTTCTTCTTCTCCTCTATAGATAACAGGTTCAATGCCTACTTTTTCTGCTATAGATAGTAACATATACATTGTAGGCTCAATAATTGTCATCATTAAATCAGGATTCATTTTACCTTTTGTAAAACTTGCCATTCCAATCATTGTAGCTAAGTCAGCTACTGGAACTTTTTTAGCCATAAGACCTGCAAACATTTCTAAGTTTTCATCTTTTAATAACTCTAAAAATATTTTTTGAATAGCATCTTTACTAGATGTAAGTTCAGGTGCTCCTTCCCAAGGATAAGCTTGATCAGGACTATTTGTTAAAGACTGACCGGGTATAGGCTTTTCAAAAGCATACGTACCCATATCACTATGTAATTTTTCTTTTGGTATCATTTACCATATCCTCCTGATGCGTACATAAATGGATCATAACCTATTGGAGACATTGTTTGAAAAGCATTAAGTCTGTCTTGTGGTGCAACCTGAATACCATTACCATCTAAATATTGATGAACTAAAGAACCAAAATTATTATGAGGTGTTAAGTTTACAAAATTAACATTGTTTCCTGTAATAGTATCATAAGAAGGTGTATATAATAAATCTTCAGCTTGAGCTATGTTTCTATTATAAAAAGGACTATTTGTTTCATCATCATCTGATGTTAATGAATTAATAGTTCCAACCACATTAGTCACATCTTTACCAGTTTCATAAATTTCTCCAACGGTAGTACCACCAATTTCTTTCTTTTTTAATTGTTCAAGTGGACCATCGTCAGGTTTAACTGAAGGCATATAGCCTTTAATATTTATATTTTGTCCTGTTTTAATAAGATTAGGATCACCTAGTTTTGGATTAATACTTTTAAGTTCGTCTAAAGATATACCAGTCTTGTCGGCTATACTAGATAAAGTATCTCCTTCGACTACAGTGTATTCTGTTGTAGGTTTAAAGCTAGATATTTTTTCATTTAAAGTATCAACAAAATTACTAAACTTATCTCCTAAACCCATACCCTCTGGTACTCCTGCAATATTACTAATTTGATTTAAGCCCCACTCTAAACCACCTGTAATTGTTTTATGCAAAACACCTACAGTATTATTATACATAGTACTTGCTCCATTAGCAACAGCTCGACCAATACCTCCTAATACATTTGCAAAACCTTTAGGTAAAAATTTAAGTACGTTACTACCAAAAGTTTTCATCCAAGAGCCTAAAACCCCACCCATACCGGGCAATATTAAACTCATAGCAATATGTCCAATTGGTCCAAGTTTACCAAAAGCTTTGGTTAATTTACCAAAACCTTTTTTTAAAGCTCTTCCAATTTTACGGATACCTCTACCTATTTTCTTTCCTACTTTTCTTAAAAATCCCATAATATTTCCTAGTCTAACCAGCTATCTAATAATTTTGACATAGCACCAATTGTATCATCCCATGTCGATTCTTTATAAGCTTCCGATTCATTTCCTAAAGCAGCAATTAGTAATGATGCTTTTCTTTGTTGATCATTATCGTATCTTTTAAACGCATAGTCAGCTTCATCACGAAGCTCTTGCCATAAAAAGTTTTGTGCAGAACTACTAAGATTAAAAGCATTCTGAGCATTCTGTTGATTAACTGCATTAATAGCTGCTGTGTCTGCAAGGTTTGCTTGTCTTCTCCATGCAACATTTGATTGTGCAATAGCTGTTGCGTTTTGAACATTAAACTGTTCTCTTGCAAAATCTTGAGTTGAATTAAATTTTTCAATATCACTTTTTATTTGAGCATTTAATTTTTCTGCTTCAAACTCATTAGCAACCCTTCTAGCTTCTGCAGCATTTTTTTGAGTTGTATTAAATTGTTTTATAGCATTATTTTGAGAAGCATTAAATTGTTCTGTTTGAGATTTAATGCTCGTCATAAATTGATTGACTTGATTTTCACTAGTAGCATTAAATTGTAATGCTGCATTTTCAGCAGACTGATTACTTAAAAGTCTTTGTTGAGTTTGTTGAGCTTTTAAAATACTTGCTTGTTGTTCATTATTTAAATTTTGTAAATCCATTGCTAAGAATGCTTGAGCATTTTGAATTCCAAATTTTGTATTCTGATCAGCTTCTGCTAAATTTCTTTGAGCCATTAATACTGCATCTTGTACCACAGCTTGTTGTTCGTTATTAGTATTAGTTAAACTAACTGTTTGAAAAAACTTACTATTATTAACTGCTCGTTGTTGATCTGCAGTAAACTGAGCCATGTCCATACTAAAAACATTTTGAGCATTAAACAAGGCTGTTTGTTGTGACATTTCTGCATCTTTTAATGCAGCAGTAGCTTCAATGGCTTTTTGTTGTCCAACACTTTGTTGAATAGCTTGAGCATTAGATTGAGCAATAGGTAATGCTGAAGTCATAATTGCATTTAATAATGCATCTCTACCCACTGTAGATGCTGACATACCCCGTTGAGCTAACATAGACTCTACTGATGCAACAGCAGGTCTAGCCCATAGTGGTATTTCTCCGTTTTCCATACCAGCTAATAAACCATCTAGCTGTGTAGATACTAAAGCTTCTTCAGGTAGTCCTTCAACAATTCCTCTTTGTTCTTCACTGAATTCTAAAACTCGTGCTTCAAAATCTTCAGGGTCTGTACCGATAGCATTAATTTCTTCGGTACTTAAACCTGCATTTTTTAATTGTTTTTTAGCTCTAGTAATTCTTGCCATTGACGTACCAGCAACTTTAGCTGCAGTCGCTTTAGCAGAATCACTAATTGTTCCTATAACTCTTTCTTGTAATGCTCCTTCTACCACATCAACTGTAGCAGCTTTAATTGGATCAACAGCTAGTACACCAGCAGCTTTAGCTAATGTATCTGCAACTTCATCGGATACTGTTCCTGCAGCAGCTTCTACTACAGAACTTTCAGGAACTTTAGCGACATCTTCTGCACCAATAGTTGCAACTTTAAAAGGTTCTGGTTGAGCAGCTTCTGAAACATCTTTAATTGTAGAAACTTGTTCAGGAGATACAGCCCCAACAGTAGCTGCTGTAGCCTGTTGAGTAGTTTGCATTTGTAACTTTTCTGCTTGTTCAGGAGTTATTTCAGCTCCTTCTTGACTTACCTTCGCAGGATCAGGAATAGTTGGAATACTGTCAGGTAAAATACCTTGAGCTATGTCTTGAGCTTCTTTTCCAGTCTCAATCATTCTAGCCCTACGTTCTTGATTAAACTCAGATTCTTGTTCAGCTTGTTGTAATTCTCTAATCCGAGCAGCTTCTGCTTTAGCATCTTCTAATACTGGAGAAGGTGTAGGTGCAGGTGTAGGTGCAGGGGTTATTGGTGGGGTATTTCCCGGTCCACCAAAACCCGGACCTCCGGGAGCATTAGGAACACGGGTTGGTTCATTAGGATTATATCCGGGAGTACCGGGAATATTCATATCAAATTTAATATTTCGATTATCCTCTTCTCTTAAAACTTGTGGACTATTATCTTTACTTGAAAAAGAATCTACAGGATTAGAAGTAATACCTCTGAGTTCTTCTCTAGTTGGTTCATATAACGTATTTCTTACTCCTTGAGGATTTTTAAATACATCTATTTGACCCGGAGTTCCTTCACGATATCCAACTCTACCACCTTGAGTATAGTCTTGTCTAGCTATTCCACCGCTTCTTTTTCTATTTCTTCTTTTTGCCATTATTAAATCCTATATACCTATTTTACTTAACTTCAAAGAGTTTGTCAACCTTTTCATGTAACTTTTCCATTCTTTCCATTAAGAGATTAAAATCATCTTTTAGTTCTAGTTTTGTGACATACTCTTTTGCAATCTCTTCACGTGTTTTATTGATGAGTATGTCTTGTCTTTTAATCTCTGAAGAGTTTT
>Ga0208767_1002536_pt1 | contig 13757 bp, 17 predicted proteins | sample VirMetDEL_Mar_21_FD_184514 | JGI IMG/M metagenome (GOLD analysis project Ga0208767, IMG submission 184514) | Aqueous microbial communities from the Delaware River and Bay under freshwater to marine salinity gradient to study organic matter... | ecosystem: Environmental > Aquatic > Marine >... | reverse complement strand
GAGGACGAATTTTTAGAAGATTTTGAAGATTCGTGGTGATAGCGGCCCGATAGCGGATCGGTAGCGGGATGCTCCCACGATAGCCGCGGTCCATCGATGGGGCGTGGGCGACGAAAAGAGTGTTGATGGATTAAGAGATCTAAAACGGATCTACACATCGATTAGTATATACGAATATATGGAACACGGATATTTAGTAGATAATTCATGGAATTGTGGTTGTGGAGCCCTAAATGCGGCTTATTTAGATAAATGTGCAAGTTGTGAGAAAGAAAGAAATTAAATTAACTCAAGAAGTATTAGAAAGAGAATTGTGGAATGCCGCCATGAGGGTACCTCCACCCCGTACTCCTAAAAAGAAATACACAAGGAAAGGCAAGTCCCGTTTTAACCCTTTTGCCCAAGAGGATTAAGATCTCAAAATCTCTTTTTAAAAAAATTTTTTGCATCGACAAAAGTATATACTATGGAAAATATAGAGGTTTTTGATAATATAGTTCCTCCATCATATGCTAATTTTTTAGAAGAAGCTCTTTTAGGGAGTGCTTGTGATTGGCGTTTTACTAATTCAACTAGTGGTGTTGTTGATTTATCCCCTTCACATCTTATATATGAACAATTCCAATTTGTTTCTAAACCTATAGATACCCCCCAAAATATTTTTGATAATAGATTCGTGCAATTTTTTTTGTTTCCCCTTACACTTTTTGCTTTAAAAAATAAAATACATTTTAATTCCCAAAGAGATTTATTAAAATGTAAAATAAATTTACAAACTAGAGCACCCTCTAATAATAAAGGAAAATTTAATTACCCTCATACAGATTATCATCCAGTCCCTAATAAACTACTTACTATACTTTATTATTTAAATGAAAGTGATGGGGATACATATTTTTTTAAAGAAAAATTTGATGGGAAAGAGATGAGTAAAGATCAAATAGATAATTTAACTATAATTAAAAAAGTATCACCTAAAAAAGGAAGATTAGTTGTCTTTAATGGAAATATTATGCATGCCGGATCTCATCCTATAGATTACCCTACAAGAATTGTAATTAACTATAATTTATTATTACCATGAGTTACGACAAAGAAACATACGAGAAAACAGAACAATATCTTTGGGAATGCCAATCCAGATTAGGACATCCATATAATACGGGATGGTGTGATTTACGTTATGAGCAAGAGATAGAGAGAACTAAAAAGAGGCTTGACGCATGGGGTAAACAACTCGAGATAGAATTTGGCTCCCCGGGATAGGATTCGTATATTTACCTTGAAATTAAAAGGTTATATATGAGACAATTAGTTACATTCTTAGCATTCGCGTGTTTAGTTGCATGTGAACCTATCCCAATTAATGATATCCCAGTTGATATACAAGAATTTACCCCCAAAGCACTTATCATAAGTGAACAACAATACCAAACAATATATTTAGATACAACCCAATCCTATACTTACTTCCAAATATATGCCGAAGCAAACGAGATGCCAGAAAACGATCGATACAACGGTGAGAATAATGTTTGGGCTAGTTTCTCTACCCCTGAGTATTGGAATTATTCTGACGGCAATATTAGCGCTGAGCCTGTTTATTATATTTCTTCTTCTCCTGTTCGTTTTGATTACCCTAGAGTATTTAATAATCGTTCCACGGGATACCAACCAAAGTTTTTGGACTTATGGACTAAACAGAATGTCGGGCCTATTCCGTTACAAGCGATAAAACAACGCGATACTGTTCCAATTTATATGGATGTATCATTTGATGGAGATTATCATGTTAGAGACACGTTATTCATTGTTTTACAACCAAGATAGTATATATGTATTATAGGATATACTCAAAGTAGGTTAGTTTTTTGAGAAGAGTCCGCTGAGTCAAATTTAAAAGTTATGTTACAAAGAATTACAAAACAAGAAGCTGAACAGTATATTTCGTTAAAGGAAGATTATACTAATTCCGGTTTAGAATCGGCTGCTTTTTTTACCCTTACTCCTTCTACAAACTCTAAATACCCCGCTAGTGAAGGATGGGATGATGTTACTTATTATACTCCTCGAAGAAAAAATATGTTTGTTGAAAGAGGAGAAGGAGATCAATGGGTTTACATTTTATCTAACCCTACTACCCCTAATTTACTTAAAATTGGTTATACCAAATTAGATCCGGATACACGAGCTGCTCAAATCTCTCGTGCTACTGGTGTTGCATTACCATATAAAGTAGAGTGGGCTTTTAAGTGTTTTAACGGTGAACAACTAGAAGGCGAGGTACACAATTATTTAAAGGAGTATCGCGTTAATAATCAACGAGAGTTTTTTGAAATAGAATTAACTGAAGCTAAAAAAGCTGTAATGAAATTAGGAGAAAATTATGTTTAATCAAAAGGAATTTTTAGAAGGTAAATTAGATGAGCTAGAAAATGCTCATAAAGAAGTTACTAAAATGAAGTCTTCTCTACTAGATTTGGCTTTAGATCAATTTACGTATATATTTGAATTAGATTCTCAAGGTATACCTCTTTTAGAAACTATTGGTCAAGAACAAAAAAATGACATAATAGATTCTTTACAAAACGATATTATACCTTTATTTGAAGAAAATCAATACACTCAGGGAATCGAGAAAGCAAAAAAATATTTAAATCTCTTACAAGAAAATTTGGAAAAGTAAAATTAATCTATTACCTTGGGGGTACGGTTGGTTTTAAAAAATAAAAAATGGGAATAGAGAAAAAAGGGGAGGGGGAAATAACGGTATATTCACTTCCATATTGTCAATATTGTAATTTATTAAAGAATACCCTTGATAAACTAAAAGTTCCCTATACTGATGTTGATGTAGATAAAAACACTTTAATTGGGGATTGGTTAGAAGATAACCTTAAAACTGAATCTTACCCTATTATTTATTTTAAAAAGAGAGAAGGAGAATATATTTATATACTATCCGAAACAAATTTGGAATCCCTAAACGGTGTTCGTATATTTAACACAATTGAGGAAGCACTTGAAATCCTCTTACAATATTATTATGAGATATAAAGATTTATTACAACGAAATTTATCAAAAATTGAAAATTTACTTAACGTTGTAAAACATAATTCACAACGTGGTGAACATATTAATGTAAATCAAACGATTGATACTATAAAAGAAATTATAGAGCAATCACAAACTTATTTAAACAACGAAACACAATATTAAATCAATGGTTTTAACAGCGGAGCAAATTAAGGAAAACTATGAGGTACTCCTTAAGGGTATAGATAAATACGTTACTGGGGATCGTAAACAGCAGTTTCTAGACTTTTATAATAGTTTAGACGAACGTATTGCCCTGCTCCCAGCCTCTCATAAAAAGGCTTATCACAATTGTTTTCCCGGGGGTTATGTTGAACACGTTATTCGTGTTATTACTGCCGCATTTAAGCTACATGCTGTGTGGCAGGAAATGGGAACAAAAGATACCTATACTGAAGAAGAGCTATTTGTATCCGCTTTAAACCATGATTTGGGGAAGATTGGTTCACTCGAAGAGGTCTCAGTTTTCCCTTCTACTGATGAATGGAGAAAGAAAAATCTAGGTGAAATGTATACATTCAATACTAAGAATGAATATATGACAGTCCCAGATCGTTCTTTATTTTTACTCCAGCAACAAGGAATCCAACTTACAACTAACGAGTGGATTGCTATAAAAACACACGATGGTTTATATGACCAGGCAAATGAATCCTACCTTAAAGGATTTATGCCCGAGACTAAACCTCGTACTTCACTTCCCTTCATTTTACACCAGGCTGACCTTATGGCAGCGCGAATTGAGTTTGAACGCGAATGGTTGGATACATTTGGAAAAAACCAACCCAAGGAGAAAACCACCAAACAAGACCGAGTTAACACTAACTTAGGTAAAATAGGTTCTAATAGTAATAATTTAATGGATTTAGTAAAGAATCTCTAAATGACTACTACCACTATTATCTTGATTAACGTTGGTGTTTTTATTTTCGGGGTCATTTCCTATATTATTTGGAATTTGATGCGTAAAAACGAAAGACTAGAAGATGCTATTACAAAACGAGATGAATATATAGATTCTATATCTATTTTAATGTCTGAATCGAATCGTAAGATCAAAGAAATCGATTCAAGACAAATATTCGAATCAGATGACGAAATAGGGTGGTTCTTTAAGGGTATAAAGGAGATTCAAGAACTTATAAACGAGTACAACATTAACAGATAAATGGATCTCCCAATCGACGATAGTCTTCAGGGCAACATTCTAACCCCTCCTAAACGTGATGAGGGGCCAATGTATACCAAAAAAGGTACATTACGCCAACGAAGACCAAAAACAAAAAATCAATACTTTACAGCCGATACAGAAGAAGCAATCATCGAGTATTTAAATACTACAGATGAACGTAAACGTAATAAAATATATAACGAACGTATATGGTATGGTTTTCATAAGTTAACAGAAAATATTATCCATACCTTTAAATTCTACTATACCGAGGTAGATACTATAGCGGAACTACAACACGAGGTAACAGCTTTTCTTTTAGAGAAACTTCACTTATATAAACAAGATAAAGGTAAAGCCTATTCTTATTTCGGTACTATTGCAAAACGTTATTTAATTCTATATAACAATAACAACTATAAAAAACTAAAACAACGAGCTGAAGTAGATGCTATAGATAACGACCAATCAATTACTATTGATATTATAAATAATCAATCACCTATTGATCAGCCAAAAGACGAAGCAACAGAATTTATAGAATATCTAATCAAATATTTTGATTTATATCTGTTTGATCACTTCCCTAAAGCAGAAGATGCACGGACAGCGGATGCTATTATAGAACTTTTCCGTAAAAGAGAAAATATAGAATTGTTTAATAAAAAAGCAATATATATCTATATACGTGAAATGACAGATCAATCTACTCCACAAATAACTAAAGTCATTAAAAAAATGAGAAAAATATATATAAAATTAATGGCTCAATATGTTGAACACGGGGTTGTAAGTATGAGATTCTAAGTTTTTAGTATATCTATATTTATATCCAAAGCATAGCTTATGGATTTTTCACAAGTAAAATTATTTGGAAAGAAAAGCTTCTCTGATCTTTTAAAGGAGATACACGTTAATCAAAAAGATAAAGAAGTTCAACTTCGTTCTTTAATAGAAGGATTAAAACCCTTAATCACCTCACCAGGTGAAGCAACAATGATTGTTCCTTTGATTAAAGAATATATGGAACTAGCCATCAAAAACGATGATGCCCTAATTAAAATGGCAGGTATTGTTCAACGTGCTATGAATAGCAAAATGGCTGATACAGACGAGATACTTTCAGATGAAGATAAAGAGATGTTATTTAGCTCTCTCCAAGAATTAGATAAAAAAGTAGAAGAAATAGAGGTTAAGGATGCCAGTTAATAGCCAATCTCCTATTATTGGTAATACCTTTATTGGTAGAGGTATAGATACAGGTACTGCTATTAAAAGCGGTGGAATGATCCCTGTAAGAGTTGTAGATATTTCTCTTTCCCCTTCAGCTAACGGTCAATCTACATTCCAGAATACTAAAGGTTGGTGGGGTATAGGCGCTATTAAATTTGAACCCTTAACTAAAGGCTCTATACCTAAAGAATATCCTCAAGGTAGTATAGCATATCCTTTAAATATTAATTATAGAAATGTTCCACTTATAAATGAAATAGTATATATAATATTAGGACCATCACATAGAAGATCTACTGAAGGTAATTCTGATGCTCTTGATTTTTATTATACTAGTACTTTAAATATTTGGAATGGAGTACATTTAAATCCTCTTCCTGCCCCTACATCAACTACTATTACTGATAATGAAGTTCAAAATAGTGATGTTGATGCGGGTATAGAAAATAATACTGATTCTCAAAAACAAGAACCTAAATTTGGTAAAATTTTTGAAGAAAATCCTTTAATTAGAAATTTATATCCTCAAGAAGGAGATGTCATTATAGAAGGTAGATTTGGTAATTCTCTAAGATTTACCTCTACTTCACCCCAACCCTCAGGAAGTAAAGAAATAGAAAGCCCTTGGAGTAGTTTTGGTAAAAGTGGTTCCCCTTTAACCATACTAAGAAATGGACAAACTGCCCCAAACTTAAACTATAATAATTGGTTTCCAATATATGAAAATATCCAACAAGACGATTCTTCAATATATTTAACCTCAGGTCAACTAATTCCTGTAGATTTAGCATCCACTATATTTGATTCATACGGAATAGATATAGTTCCTACCTCAGATACTACTAAGAGAATCCAAAATGTTGAATTAGAGGATCCAAATGTATCTAACCAAGAAGCAGATTCAATTGATCAGCCATATGATAGTGTAAATGTAGAACCTAATTTAGAGTCTGAAAATGGGTAAGATTAAAAGAGCTATAAGAAAAGCACAAGCTGCAGCTGATGTATTTGATCAACTAAACGATGCTATAGTTGATGAAAATAACCTTAACCCTGAGGTTACAGAAACTTCTACAAATGACACTAATACAGAGAAGTCAAACATCCCTGATGTTCCTTATAAACCAGAATTCCCCTATAGTGGAAATCAAATTATAATTGATTCGGGTAGAATTCATCTTAATGCTAAAGATGATATGGCTTTCATTTTAGCTAAAAAATCTATAGGTCTATCTTCACCAGGTAGTATTAATATAGACACTAATAGTACTTTTGTAGTAAACGCTAGAAAAATAAAATTGGGGATAGGTCCTGATGCTGAACATCCCTTAGTGTTTGGAGATGAATTATTTGGATTATTAGTAGAATTTGGAACATTGTTATTAAATGCTTCAAATGAATTAAAAACAGCTCAAGATTCAACTGGAACTAAAATCACCGCAAATGTAACTGCTGCCGCCTCTTTAGAAAAAGCAGTACAAGTTTTATTAGAAAGAACAAAACGTATTTTGTCAACTAAAAACTTTACACAGTAATGGCTATTGGAGATCCTATAAATGAGGCTGTAACTAGTGCCGATAACAGTACTACAAAGTTTCTTGAAAAACTTAAGAAAACTAATTTAGATATCATTTATGGTAAAGGGGACTTCCATCCTACATCTAATATAGATTTTTCTGATCCTAAACAAAGAGAAGAATTTATAAAAAAGGGTAATAATATTTTTAAAAACCCAAGTATTAACTCAATGACTAATACTTTAAGAGCACTTAACTCTTATGATTTATGTAACCCTTTTACATTTGCTACAAGCCAACTGTTTCCCGCTGATGGAAGACAAGCAGGTCAATTAAGAACTATACAAGGTATAGTTAGTAGAGTCTTTGAAAGTTTTAGAAATTTTTCTATAATTCCCGGAAACGTAACTATAAACAATGTAGTTTCCCCACCTGATCCTTTATCAGATGCTGATTTTGGGGGGATTACATTTGAACCTAATCAAAAAGTATTAATTACTGTTCCTGCCAATAACCCTAGAATAGCAAATGATACTGTCTTATTTATAAGACAAACTGAAGACCCTAAAGTATCTACCTTTCTAACTGCAACCGTATTACAGTCATTTGAAGCAACTGGAGGAGATTTTGGTGATGCATTTATAACTGATACTACTGTAGGTAGAACTTATCAAATTCAAATTGAAAGATCATCTACTATAGATCCACCTTACCAAAAAGATAGATCAGGAAATACTATTAAAGATGAAAATAATAATCCAATTCCAAGAGTGTTTTCTTCTTTTGAAATTGAGTTTGAAAAAGTTGCAACAACAAACCTAAGAGAAACCTCAGAGGAATTACAAGGAATAGCCATAGTACTCTCAGAAATAGGATACAATGAAATATTAAACGATTTAGATGATATTCCTAATGTAATTCCAGGTGTAGCAAAATTTAAAGAAAATGCTAGAAAGGTAGGAGATTTTATAAATCAAGTAGGTTTACAAGCTGCTAGCACTGCTGATACAACTGGTGACGTAGCTGGTTTATTAGCAGGTGGTTTAACTACAAATCAAGTATTAGAAGGATCAGCTATATTCCAAGATTTTTATTTAAAAGCAAGACCATTTATAAATTTTCAATCTTCGTTAACTAGTATCTATAAACGTAATGTTGAAGCTGTAAATAACACCTTAAGAAATGCAATTCCCTATGATGAATTAGCTAAATTTGTACAAATAGTTACTAATTTTGCTAGAGTAGTAAATGGTATTGTAAGTTTTATTTTAGTACTATTAAAGACAGTTAATAAAATTGTTAAAATATTAACAGTAATACTTAAGACTTTAAAAATAATTATTAAAGTTATAAGAAAGGTAATTAAAGCTATACCTGCTGCGGTTGTTCCCGTTGGAGCTATTGAAACTGTAACTAGTAAACTTAACCAAATAGATAATGCTATTGGTAAAGCATTAAAATTTCTTCAAAAAGTTAGTGATTTCTTAGACGCATTTATAAAAGAAGTAACTTTACTTAAAAATGCTTTATTAATATTAATTGAACAAGGAGGTTTATTAGCAGCTAAATTAGATAGCTGTAATGGATTAAAAAGATCCGGTTTAGGTTCTGCTATGGAAAACATGGTCAGTCAAGTAAGAAGCAGCTTAAGAGATTTAACAGGAGCCCAACCAGGAGAAGACTACTACCCAGATGATCCAAATGCACCTGGTGGTGGATTAACAAATGCCCAAGCTGCAGCTGCTAACGGAACTAATTCATATATTAGATTACCCAATGGAGAATTAATATTTGTTAATGATAGTATTTTTGGATTTGATATAAATGGCAATTTAATATTTTATGGTGATTTACAATCCTTAGCTACTGGAGTTAGCTTTGAAGATAGTTTAGGTCAACAATTTAGAAACTCTAAATTACAATATTATACATTTGATAAATTTAGAAACAATCAAAGAAACCTTTTAGAAGCAGCTGATCAATTAGCTTTTGATAGATTAAATAGAGTCCAAGCTGTTGATCCTGAAGATATATTTGGAAATTTTGCTGAAGTATATTTAGGGTATACTATTAAAATTCAAGAAGAAAAACCAACCAACCCTAATTCACAAGTCGCTATTCGAAGAAGAGGTATAGCTTTAGATCAAAACGAAAAAATAGTTGTATCTACTGAATTAACCTTCTCTACTAATTTAGCTACTATAGTTCAAGAAACTAAATTTTTAATTAGAAGAAATGTTGAATTAGGAATAATAGGAGTTAATACAGCTGATACTTTATCTAATGATCCTACTGATAATGAAGCTATAGCCTTAGCAGAATCAACAGGAGCTAACCCATTAGCAATTAGTAATATTAAAGCAGAAGCAAATAATAAAGCAGCTGCCTCTGCTAAACCAACTCCTCTAACTGAAAACGAGAAAAACGTTGAAACACGAATTGGTAACAGACCTTTTACCCCACTAGATACAGGTGGAGTTGGAAATGACCAATTACCAGATGGTAGTTCAAATAGAAAACCTGTTGTAGTAGAAGACTTTACAAATGATTCATTTAACCAATTTATTGATTCAAATCCAAGTCTAAAAAACATTACAGAAAATCTATCTCTATTAAACAGAGCCACTCCATCTCAACTATCAAATATACTTAATGCTCCCGGAGCTGAAAATTTTAATGAAGATGAATTAGTAGCTAAACTAAAAGAATCTATATTAAGTGAAGTAGATCCTAACCCCGAAAAAGTAGAACAAGTTACTTCTAAAACAGAAGCTTGGTATGAAGGATTAAGAGAACAAGCTAGAGCAGATTGGGAACAACTTACTAGAGAAGCTTTCCAAAGAAAAATTCCTGCTCCTTCTTTTGAAGAATATTTTACAAAAGTAGAAGAAGCTGAATTACCAAAATGGATAAAACTACTCTTAAGAAGTGGTTATACTGAAACAGAAGTAGAATACGGTATAAACCAAGATGATATAAGAGATAAATATAGAATTAACATAGACGAAAAAGGAAAAGTCGAAGTTACCTTAAGACGTATATTCAGAAAAAAATAGTAAATAAATATTTATAATCATGAAAATAGAAGCTTTCAGAAAAATTATTAGAGAAGAAGTAAGGAGCGTAATTAAAGAAGAACTTTCTTTGATTATGCAAACTCCTATCACTGAAACTAAAGTAGTTCAGAAGCCGGTTGTAGAACAAAAAACCCAAAGACCCTCATTATCTGAATTAACTGAAGAACCACAACCACAACAACCAACTAAACCTTTATTTGAAGGAGCAGGAGCTATAGCTAATATCCTAAACCAAACACATGCTGAAGGTGGTTGGAGAAACATTAATGGTGGTGGGTATAGTGCACAAGACGCTGTAGGATTTGCAGGCGGTATGCCTGGGGGCGCTACTAAAGTAGTAAGCTCTGTTGATGACATGCTAGCTGGAAAACAAGGAGTAACAGATGTATCTCAAGTTACTATTGATGCTGTACCAGATTTTTCAGGTTTGATGGGTAAAATGAAAGAAGCAGGTAAATTATAATGGCTTATATAATACGTAATTTTGATCTAGCTGACTTACGTCCTAGTACAGGGGTAGGTATAAAGATACCATTTGATGGTCCTACAGGGGTCACTACTACGTATAGTACTAAAGATGCTGTTAAATCTAACCTATTAAATTATATTTTAACTGGAAAAAGAGAACGTATTTTTAATCCTACATTCGGATCTGGTCTACCAGAACTATTATTTGAACCCGTTAATGATGATTTAGCGGCTAGGATAGAAAATCTAATATTAGGTGGAGTAGAACAATATTTTCCTCGAGTTATAGTAAATAATATTGAAATAAACCTTTCACCTGATAACAGTACAGTAAACATCTATATGAATTATTCTGTAACTAATACTAATATAGAAGACGAATTTGAACTAAACATTAACCGATAATGGCAGAGTCTAAACAAATATCATATTTAAATAAAGATTTTGATAGTTTTAAACAGAAACTATTAGAATTTGCTGAAGTATACTACCCCAACACTTACAATGACTTCTCAGAAACCTCTGCTGGTTTAATGTTAATCGAAATGGCAGCATACGTAGGTGATGTTTTGTCATTTTATAGTGATAACCAAATTCAAGAGAATTTTTTAGAATTTGCTAAACAAAGAAAAAATATACTTTCTATAGCTTATAACCATGGTTACTTTCCTCAAGTAACAAATGCCTCAACAACTGATATAGAAATTTTCCAAATTATTCCTGCTACTACTTCAGGTAGTTTAACTGTACCCGATTTTAATTATTCTTTAATTATAGCAGAAGGAGCCCAAATTCAAGCTTCAACAGATTCTTCTCAATTATTTTATACAAGAAAAAAAGTAGATTTTTCTGTCTCTGGAAGCTATGATGCTACTGACATATCAGTTTATTCATTAGATGGTGAAAATAAGCCTAACTATTATCTACTTAAAAAGAAAGTAGAATCAACATCTGGTACATTAAAAACTAAAACGTTTACATTTACTGCACCTCAAAAATTCCCAACAATAGAAATTGAAGACAGTAATATTATTGAAATTACCGGTATAACTGATACAGATGGTAACCCATGGTACGAAGTACCTTATTTAGCTCAAGAAACTATCTTTGAAGCAACTGCTAATATAGGTCAAAATGACCCTAATTTGTTTCAATATAATGATACAACCCCTTATCTATTAAGAGTTAAAAAAGTACCAAGACGTTATGTAAAACGATTTAAAACAGACAATGTATTAGAATTACAATTTGGACCAGGTTCTTCAACCCTCCCAGATGAAGTAATAACTCCTAATACAAATAATATAGGTTTAGGATTACCCTACGGACAAGATAAATTATTAACTGCTTGGGATCCTTCAAACTTTACCTACACTAAAACTTATGGTTTAGCTCCTTCAAACACTACTTTAACAGTAAATTATTTAGTAGGTGGTGGGGCAGCTTCAAACGTAGGATCAAATACCTTAACTCAATTAGCTTCTGGTACAGTTACTTTTTATGGTGACAATTTAGATCCTACTTTAGAATCTACAGTTAGAAACTCTTTAGCTTTTAACAACCCTAAAGCAGCAGTTGGTGGAGGAGATGGAGATACAAATGAAGAGGTAAGACAAAAAACTATGGCTCAATTTCCAACACAGTTACGTACTGTAACTAAGGATGACTATGCTGTTAGAGCTCTTTCTTTACCTGAAAAATTTGGTACGGTTTCTAAAGTTTATATAACTAAAGAAGCTTCTATCTCTGCTAATAGATTAACCGCAGAACAAAAATACGATTCAAACCTATTAACTTTATATATTTTATCTAAAGATACTAATGGTAAATTGTCTCAAGCAGATCCTGCTTTAAAACAGAATTTATCCACATTTTTAGCAGAATATAGAATGTTAACTGATGGTGTTGCCATTAAAGATGCTTTTGTTATTAATATTGGAATTAATTTTGATGTTATACTTCAACCTAATTTTAATAATAAATTAGTATTAAATAACTGTATAAACGCTATTACAGAATATTTTAAAACTGATAAATGGCAGATTAATCAACCTATTATATTAAGTAATGTTCGTAATATAATTGATAATGTAGAAGGAGTTCAAACTGTTAAAAAATTAGAAATTGTAAATAAAGTTGGAAATAGTAACAACTATTCTGAATTTGCTTACGACATTAATGGAGCTACTATAAATGGAGTACTATACCCATCTTTAGATCCTTCTATATTTGAAATAAAATACCCTGAAACTGATATCCAAGGCAAATCAGTAGTAAACTAATAGAAAATGGCAGTATATAAAATATTTCCCGAAAAAGATGCTTATATATCATCTAAATACCCTGCTCAAAACACAGGGCGAGATGAAGTATTAGAGGTTTCAAATACAAATGCTATTAACCTAGATACATCAGCTCAAGGTGATGTCCCTGCCGTTAAACGCGCGCTAATTCAGTTCAAAACAAGTGATATAAACGATATCATTACAAATAAAATAGGTAATAGTGCTTTTCAAAGTAACTTAAATTTATACCTAGCAAACGCTGATATTGCCCCTTTAAATTATACTATCGAAACCTATCCTTTATCTCAATCTTGGAATATGGGAACAGGTAGATCTGGGGATTCCCCAAAAACCAACAATGGTGTTTCATGGGGTTGGAGACTAGAATCAGGATCTGGTGCTTGGAATACTGAAGGTGGAGACTATACTGCTTCTGTATCAGGTACCCAAGATTTCACTTATGATAGTACTAAAGACATCTCAATGGATGTTACTACTATAGTTCAAGAATGGAACAGTGGATCACTTGATAATTACGGTTTTATAGTTAAATTAACCGGGAGCATCGAATTTTCTGCTTCATACGTTGATACTAGCTATTTCTCCGTGGATACCCACACTATATACCCACCTGAACTAGAATTTAAATGGGACGATAGCTCATATGCTACACCATTAACTGCTGTAACTTCAAGCGATTTTGTATTAGCATTTACAAATTTAAAAAGCGAATTTGAAGACAGCGGAGTATACAATTTTAGAGTAAAAGCAAGAGATAAATATCCTGCTAGGGCTTTTCAAACTAGCTCCGTATATTTAAATGCCAAAGCACTACCTACATCTTCATATTGGGGTCTAAAAGACGCTAAAACAGACGAAATGGTAGTAGATTTTGATACTTCATACACA
>Ga0208767_1002535_pt1 | contig 13760 bp, 36 predicted proteins | sample VirMetDEL_Mar_21_FD_184514 | JGI IMG/M metagenome (GOLD analysis project Ga0208767, IMG submission 184514) | Aqueous microbial communities from the Delaware River and Bay under freshwater to marine salinity gradient to study organic matter... | ecosystem: Environmental > Aquatic > Marine >... | reverse complement strand
TCATCAGGCAATATTGATTCTGGGAAAATCAAACTCTATGGAATTAAGGATAGCTAATGTCAATTATTAAACTGAATAATAATGGAGTAAAGAATGCAACTGCATTTGGTAGTATTACTGGATTAGGCAGTATGGTATTTATTAAAAAGCTAACAGCTTCTAGTTCTGCAACTTTATCTTTTGTTGATGGTGCAAGTTCAGTTGTCTTGGATAATACTTACAAGGAATACTTATTTACTTTTAATAATCTTCATTCTTCAGCTACTGGTCAATTTGGTTTTCAAGGAAATGCTGCTGGTGGAAGTGGATTTAACGAAACAATGACAACAACAAATTTTAGGGCTATACATTCTGAATCTGGCTCTGATGCTGAATTAAGTTATGTAGCTGGAGAAGATCAAGCACAAGGAACTGGACTTACATTAATTGCTCAATCACAAGACACAGATAATGATTCAAGTTTATCTGGTTATTTACATTTATTTAATCCATCATCAACTGTTCACGTTAAGCATTTTATTTCAAGAGTAAGTGTTATGAAAAGCGGAGATTATAATGGACAAACTTTTGCTGCTGGATATTTTAATACAACTTCGGCTATTGACGAAATAGAATATAAATATAATTCTGGCAATATAGATGCTGGAGATATTTGCCTTTATGGTATTGCTTAACAATTAACAATGGAGTATAAAAAACTATGACAAGACATCACAACATAAATGGGGTTCAAGTACCTTTTACAGCAGAAGAAGAAGCACAAAGAGATGCAGAAGAAACTGCATGGAATAATGGTGCTTTTGATCGTGCTATGGCAGATTTAAGAAGTAAAAGAGATAACCTTTTAAAAGCTAGTGATTGGGAAGTAATCATGGCTAAAGAAAAAGGTACAACATTATCTGCTGGATTTAAAACATATAGACAAGATTTACGAGATATTACAGATGGCTTAACAACTGTTGAAGATGTTAATGCTGTTATTTTTCCAACTAAACCATAGGGGTTTAAATGCAACTTTCAAAACATTTTACATTAGAAGAATTTGAAAAATCACAAACTGCTACTAGAAAAGGTATAACTAATAAAGCTGGTAGTGGAGAGATTAAAAATTTAGGCGATCTTTGTTATGAAGTATTAGAGCCTGTAAGAGTAAAGTTTGATAAACCAGTTACAATTACATCAGGATATAGAAGCCCAGAATTATCAGAAGCAATAGGTTCAAAAGCAACATCACAACATTGTAAAGGAGAAGCCGCAGACTTTGAAATAGCTGGTGTATCAAATCTTGAAGTAGCTTTGTGGATTCAGAACCATTGTGATTTTGACCAATTAATATTAGAATTTTGGAAAGATGGAGAACCTAATAGTGGTTGGATTCATTGTTCTTATAAAGATGGCTCTAATAGAAAACAAGTCTTAACATTTGATGGAAAATCATATACTAATGGACTAGCAGACACTAAATGGTCTGGTGGAAAACTAACAAACTAACAAACTAATAGGAGAATATTATGCCAAGAGGAATGGGAACATACGGAAGTAAAAGAGGGCGACCAGCTAAAAAAAAATCTAAAGCTAAAAAAAAGAAGAAGAAGTAATGGCTATGAAGAAACCTATATATGCTAAAGCTAGACCAAAGAGATTAGGGAAACCAAAATCTTTTAACAAAAAGTCTAAAGCTTATAAAGCTGTAAAAAGAAAAGCAGATAAGAAGTTTGGCAAAAAGGTTTCTTTGTATAAAAACATATTTATTTCACAAGGCATTAAAAAGTATAAGCCAAGAAAGAAAAAGTAATGGCTAAACAAAACGCATTACAAAAAATAGAATCACACGAAAAACTTTGTCGTATCATGCAAAAACTAACTCACGATAAAATCCACTCAATAGAAGAAAGAGTAAAACGATTAGAAAAAATTTTACTAATTTCAACAGGCTCATTAATAAGTGCTATGGGCTATGTGATATTTACATTATTGTCAAAATAGGTTACAAGTCATACTTGTATGAGTTATAAATCAATTTTATGTATTTCAGATTTACATATTCCAGCACACCACCCACAAGCATTTGACTTTTTAAAACTATTAAAGAAAACTCTTAAACCAGATTTAATTGTAAATGGTGGAGATGAATTAGATAAACACGCATTATCTATGCACGACTCTGACCCTGATCTTCCTAGTGCTGGAGATGAGTTAAGACAATCTAAAAAATATATATGGGAACTTAAAAAGATATTTCCTAAAATGATATTACTACACTCTAATCATTCATCATTAATTTATAGACGAGCATTAAAACATGGTATGCCAAAAGCATATTTAAGATCATACAACGAATTTTTAGAAATAGATAACCAATGGAAATGGGTAGAAGATTTAAACCTTAAATTAAGTGATGGTTCAGAATGTTACTTTACTCATGGAATGGCTAGTGATGGTTTAAAATTAGCCATGCAATATGGAAAAAATGTTTGCCAATTTCACTTCCATTCAAAATTTAACATACAATATTTTAGCAATCCTGATAATTTAATTTGGTCTTTGCAATGTGGTTGTCTGACTAAACAATCTAATCTAAACTTTTTATATTCCAAGAATCATAGGTTAAGATTTGTAATAGGTACTGGTGCAATCATAAATGGACAACCTAGACTATATCCTATGGTTTTAGACAAAAAAGGCGATTGGATAGGTAAAATTGTCTAGGTTAAAGGCTCATAGAAGCGATTTAAAGGCTACTGACAAACAAATAGGTGGTAAGCACTATAAAGAATATAAGATACAGCCTATTGAGTTTATAGTCGCAAATAAACTTGATTTCATACAAGGTAATATTATAAAATACGCACTCCGAAATAAAGATGGAGAAAACCCTGATGAGAAGTGGAATAAGATAATTCACTACTGCGAACTAGCAAAACAGTTGCAAAATAAAAAATAAGGAATATTAAGCCTGAATGAACTTTACTCATTTAATTTATTCTGCTCTTGTGTTATATTGGATAACATTATTATTTTTTACAGGTAATACTTATTTATGATTTTTAGTTTATTAAATAACCCACTTACAAAATTAGCAGTTGGTAAAGTTACCGACCATTTTAAACACAAAGCTGAAAAAGTTAAAACAATAAGAGCCGCAGAAATAGAAGCCGCTAAAGATACAGATATAGTTAGAATCAAAAGCCAAGATAAAAGTTTCAAAGATGAACTTTTACTCATATGGCTAATTGGAATGTTGAGTACAGGATTTTTTGAAAGCACTAGAGATAACTTTGAGGAATGGGTAAGAATCATAAACGATCTCCCTGATAGTGTTTGGTATTTAGTTATTATTGTATTTACTGCAACATTCTCAACTAAAATGACAGATAAGGTTTTAAACAGGAACAAAAAGAAGTAATATGTTGAATGGACATAGACGCAGTAATTATAGATTTAGAATTTCAATTAGAAACAATACATAATCCTTACGGACATTTTGTTAATTTTAGATTTATAGATGTAACTCCTAATAAAACTAAACTCCATAAAATGATTTCTGATATACAGAAGCACCCAGAAGTTGATCTAATAGATTATAATTATACTGAAACTCCCATCACATCTAAAACTAGCATAAAATATTTTGATATTACTAAACATTAAATAGGGTGGTCAAGAGAGAGCCAAACCACCCTACCAAACTATTAACTCTCGCTAATAGCTTTATTCACTAACTGATTAACAAAGGGAGCAAACCACAATTCTCGTTAGTGAAATTCATTAAACTTTACTATTCAAAGCTAAATCTCTTTTTAACTCTGATTGTTTTAAGCTAACATACTTGTCTAAATTATTATAATGGTATCTAGCTTTAATTAATTCTTCTTCTGCTACTGCATACTGTTCTACAATAGCTTGATATTCTTTATCAGTACGAGATTTGTGTTCAGCTTCAATAACAGTTTTCGTATCTAATTTATATTTTAAAAATAATTTACTAAACATAGCTTTTTTACCAGCTTCAAGAATGATTGATTTTTTATGCCACTCTGCCCACTCTTTAGATGCTTCTTCTAATTCTTGATATGATTTATTACTTAATAGATTGCTCATTCTTTTTCTCCTTTAATATATATTTTAATGTAGTTGTTGTTGGGTCAAATTCTAATTTATTACAAGACATCAGTATTACAGATAATAATAAAATTAATACTACTAATACAATCTTAACAACACGTCTGTTGTATTTTCTGTGAATTGCTTTTCCAAATATAATCATGGGTATAATAACATCTCCTCTTGTTCTTGTTCTAATTGTTTAATTTGTTGTTTTAAATGTTTATTTTCTAATTGGTATTTTTCAACTAAATTTCTTTGTTGTTTAACTTCCATATACAATGCTTGTATTTCTTCTAACTTAATAGCGAAGTCTTTTTTTAAATTATAGACCTCGCTAATAAGATGCTCTTGTGTTTTAGATAATTTAACCATAATTAAAATGGAATCTCATCATCTTGCATATCAGACATTTTCTCAACAGGCATAGCATGATCTGGTGCAGAGGGTTGAGCCTGTGTCATTGGTTGTGGTGTGTACTGTGGAACAGTTTGACCAATAGGTTTAAAACCATCTACATTAGCACTAGGTTTGTATGGCTTAATCATAACCAAACAAATAATCTGTTCAAGATTACCTTTTGCATATTGTGGTGGATTCTGCATTTCTTGCGTTTTAGTCATATACTTTAAGACATATCCAGCTTTAGTATATTCCTGAACTTCTGGTGTGTTAAACCAATCATTAACTTGTGATAATCCATATTTTCTTTTGGTAATACTACAAGTAAATTTAACTTTACTTGCTTCTCCGCTATACTCATATTTAGGGCTTTGATTTCCAGTCGGAAAGAGTCGCATAGATAACCCACAGAATGGTTTATCAAATTTAGTTTTTTGATACATTTTGTTTTCCTTTTTTTAGTTTATATTGACGTACTGACTCGTTAAACATTAACTCGGATTTATGACAACTCAATAATCCTAAAAATGCTTTCAAGTGTTCCTTTTTATATAAGACGTGTCTAGCTTCAAAATCTCCACTATCTTTTGGGAGTCTAACTATATACATCTTATTTATCTTCTTTCCTGTCTGTTCTTCATAAGCCAACTTATATCCATGTAGTTGATGAACCATATTAAGAAACAAACCTTTTGAAGTTTTTATATCTATAAGCCATAGGTTATTCTGTGAGTCTTTAGCAATTAAGTCTAAAGTTCCACAAAACCCACGTTCAGAATATAAAACCTTTTCAGACTCAACAACTTTTAACTTATGTTTAGTCCAAAACCTTTTAAACTTCTCAAAGCAACTTAATATTACAGGGTCGCTTGGGTCAGTAAATTTTTCTCCTTTAAGCCACATCTCACAAAACTTATGCACCATAGAGCCAATATTTAAAATATTATCTCCTGTCTTTCTTGCATTAGATTTAGCATTAGTAACTATCTTTTGTATTTGATCTATTGGAATACCTGATCTTTCCATTTCAGTTTTAATAGCATTAACTTGGGTGCTTATCTTCCAATTCTCTAATGCTGGACTTGCTAACTTTCCAAGTAATGTACTCATTCCAACTACATATTCGTTATTATGTATATAGACGTGTTTTTCTTCATTGAACTCAATCGTATGACCATGTTCTAGTTTATGAATTGCCATTATTCTCTCCCTTATATTGTTTTTTGTTTTTAGCTTTAGAAGTAATTATTGCACAGTATTCTTCAATATAATACTCCTGTTTATATTTATTTTTACCTATTACTCTATTCATAGCCAAAATTCGTTTATCTTGCCACGTTTTCTGTGTGTGTTGTATAGCCATTTTCTCCTCTCTTGTTTGGTGTAAATTGTAAATCACGATCTAGTATTGGTTTTATAAAGTAGTCTTTCTCAACATCAAAAATTTCAGCTAGTATTTTCTCATTAATGCTACAAATACTATTCTGTCCTCTTTCATATTTCTGTATCTGTTGAAACGAAACTTTTAACTTTTTAGATACTCTTGTTTGAGTCCAACCTTTAACTATTCTTATCTTTCTTAATTGTAAGCCAGATATTTTTGTATAGACTTTTTTGTTATGTTCATCTGATATATTCCATTCACTTAATAAATTATCTATTGAATGATTTATCTCATCTGGTGTTCTGTTTATCCATTTATTCATATTGTTTCCTTTTCTAGTTAAGTACAGCATGTCCACGCAGAGTTAAACATTTTCTCATAATAGACTCATACTTTGTGTCCATATTTTCATTTAATGCCCAGAAAGTAATATTGCTAATAAAGTTTGTATTCTTCTTTGCAATAGTTTCACAATGCTGAACATTGTTAGTTATTTCTTTTGCTTGGTCAGTATTAAAATTAGATGATGACTTTCCAGCCGTATCAATTATGGGTTTATAAGCACACGCAGATAATAGGGTGCATAATAGCCCTAGTGTAAGTATTGTTTTTTTCATATCTAGTTTCCTTTTTTTACTCTCTAAAGAACTGGTTGATGATGCTTTATAAAATGCAATCTAAAAGCCAAATCCTTTTTCTTTTGTTTCAAATGGAACAATTTTTCCAATAGCACTTTTTCCTTGTGTGTACTCTTGTCTAACTGCTCTTGTAGGCGAAACATTTTTTTTGGGTTCATGTTCGTTACCTTTATTTAATTTACTCACTTGATTAACCAAATGAGTATCCACAGAATCAATTAAATCTAACTGTTCCTGTAAATCTTGTAATCCACCAAGAGTCATATCTCGGTGGAAAATTTGTTTAAACTTTTTAGCAATCTCTTTACTAAAGTTTGAGTTGCTTGGTATTCTCATTAATACTCCTCTCTATTAAAATCTTCTTGTGTTTCTGCTCTAATACCATGAAATGAAGATTTATATAAAACCCATTTTACATCTTTATTCCAATCATAATAATATAATTTAGCATCTATTGTTGCTGTTTTTTTATTATGGACACCATCATCAAATGATTCAATTAAATCATCAGCCATAGAATCTATCCAACCTTTTTGAATATCTTTTGGCAACTGATTAAAATTAAGATTTTCTTTTATAACTTTTATTTCTTCTCTCATTATTTCTCTCCCCATATTAAAGTTATTACTATTGATAATGCTAAAGCTAAATATAAATGTTCCATTATATTCTCTCCTTTGCATCAAAGTAATAAATGTAGTCTTTCCAATTAAGACCAGCATCTTTTAATGATTTTTTAATTTTTTTACCACATTCAGACCCAACAAAATAACAGCCCATATCTGACCCTTGTAAATTGTTTTCTAAATAGTCGTGATCTTTTTTATGAACTAGCATAAGTGGATTAGTATATCCTCTAGTCATATAACCTCTGCCTGTTTGTGTGTTCATACCTTTATTACAAATACAACATTGTTCATCATATTTATCATGTGCGTTTTCGTATGCTTTTTGATTTTTTTCCCACATATTATGTCCACCATAATCTACATTAGAATTAAACCATTCAATATGTTTATCAGACATTAATATATTATCTTTTATTTCTTCTTTCATACTCTCTCCTTTGTAAGTTAATGTATTTAACATTCAAATAATCTATAAAATTAAGGTTGCATTGTAAATAGCTAAAAAATGGCTATTTTACTAGGTTTTTTGATTTTATTTAAAGCCAGAACTAGAATTATATAGACAATAACAAATCATTCATATAAAAAACGAATCAATTAAAGATATGATTATAAATAAAAAAATGCTAATGAGAGTTATCTCGCAAGAGATAAGTATTTATATTTTCATATCATATATACTAGCTGGGTGGTTTTCTCTCTCTACTGCCCAGCACTTTATAGAGAGGAAGATATGAAACAATTAGATATATTTGATACTGATTACGAGTCTTGTAATTATACAGAAACTTCTAAAAAAGCACTAGCCACAATCAAGCCAAAGATTAAGACTAAAAGAGAGCAAGTCTATAATCTTATAAAACTTAACGCACTAACTAATTATGAAATATCAGATGAGTTAGATATACCTTTATCAAGTTGTTGTGCTAGAGTTAGAGAACTACAAATTTTAAACTTGGTAGAAGATTCAGGTTTAAGACGAGAAACTAAATATGGAAAACAAGCAATAGTATGGCAAAGAAAAAAGTAGCAACAAAAGCCGAGAGAGAGCATATGAGCAAGGTTGCTAGTTTAGGGTGTCTGGTGTGCCAAAGACCAGCTAATGTGCATCACATACGACCCATTGGGCTAGGAATGGGCATGAGATCAAGCCACTACCAAGTTGTGCCGTTGTGTAGAGATCATCATCAAGGACAATTTAGTATTCATAACTGTAAGCAAGATTTTGAAGCTATGTATGGAACTGAACAACAAATGTTACAAAGAACTTTAAAAGAAATTGAGAATATAGAAGAAGCAAATAATTTTTTTAACTATAACAATGGAGAGAACAATGGCTGAAATGAGAGAGGAACACTTTGAGGTAGTATCTAACAATCGTGCTAGAGAATACGAAAAGACAAAAAAAACATTAAACATAATTAGAACACTATTAAATAGATATTCTAAAAAACAATTAATTGATATGATTGAGAAAGAGAGTAGATAATGGCAAAACGATCTGGTTATTTTTTAGTTTATAGAGATATATGGCGATCTCCTGTATTTAAGAATCTATTACAATGTAGCTGTTGGATATATTTTATATCATCTGCATCACACCAAGATAAAACATTAAGATTTCTAGGTAATGAAATATTTGTTCGTAGAGGAGAAATGATTATGCCTTTACGAGTAACTGCTAAAAGATTTGGTATGACTTATTCTGAAATGAGGTCTTTCATACTACGTATGGTACGAAGAAAAATGATAACCACTAGAACGACCCACTTACAGCCCACTAACAACCACAAGAGCCGAAAAGTAACTCTAATAAGCCTTGTTAATTATGACAAATATCAATACGTAGATTCGGAACAACCACTTACAGACCACTTACAGCAACAAGTACTAATAAACAATACTAATACACATATACTAAATAGTAAGTCTAGCAAAGATAAGGGTGTGAATAGTGGGTATAAGTCTATTGGAGATTGGGGTCAATATACTATCCTCTTGAAAGACAATAAGAAATATCTAAAACATAAATGGAAAGACGAGCCAATTAAGGATTATGAATGAAAGCAATACTCCGAATTTTTAAATATTGTAGAACTAGGATAATTAAGCTATCTATTGAAAACAGACAACTTAAATTACAACTAGAATATTTACGAGCCACATTAAACCAAGATGAACATACCAAGCATTAAATATGGCAGAAACAAGATCACAGTACAATTCAAAATATTACAAGACTTATATGGATTCTATGAACCTAATAAAAACTTGCTTGTAATAGATAAAAGGGTAAAAGGATTAAAGCTATTCAATACGATAATGCACGAGTTATTTCATATAATTATTAATCATGCCGACATAGATGTAAATAAACGAGGAGAAGAACCTATTGCACAAGCTGTGGGAGATGGGTATGAGAAACTATTTAAACAAAACCCTAAACTATGGACTTTGTTGTCAAAATTACTAAAATAAACACATTATGAAAAACGACAAAATTAAGACAAAAGACACAATTAAGACACAATCTATTGGACGACCCAAGAAAGAACTAGATAAAGATGTTATAGCAAAATTAAGTCAGATAGGTTGCACACAAGAAGAAATAGGCTCATGTGTTGGAATATCTGCTAGAACACTACAAAGACGATATGCCGATTTAGTAAAAGAAAACAAAAACAAAGGTAAAGCTAGTTTAAGAAAAAAGATGTGGGATAAAGCTATGAGAGGACAAGGTAATGATAAACTTTTAATCTGGCTTTCAAAAAACGAGTTAAATATGCGTGATAAAATTGAGACTCAAAGTATTGTTGAACCACTACCATTAATCATAGATGCTAAAGCAGAAGAAATAGATGGCGAAGAAAAAAGGTAATGTATTTGGACAAGTTGTTGTCTATGAAAAGAAACACAAAAGAACTTCAATAGGTGGTGGTAGAGTCAAAACGTCATCTATGAATAAAAACAAAAAACGATCATATAAAAAATATAACCAACAAGGGAGATAATATGAGATTAGAAGAAATATTAGAATCTACAATGAAAGAACAAAATAAAATAGGAGAGAATACATTTTTAAAATTAAGACAACAGAGAGATCAAGCAAGAGCAGAGTGCGATCAAGTTAAGATTCAAAGAGATGTTGCTTTACGAAAACTAAATAAAGCATTAGATGTTATTAAACAACAAAGAAAATTAATAGAGCATGGAACAGAAACGAAGTAATTTTTACCCTAATGGAGAGATAATAGATTATTCTCTACCACAATCTTTTCATAAAAGTATGAAGCCAGAAGCCTGTGGTAACTGTGGTTTATATTCTAACAAAAGATCATTCTGTGGTAGGTGGGGAAGTAAAGGGGTTAAAGATACTTACGTTTGCCACGAATGGAGAAAAAGGTTCTTTAAGAGATAGTTTTGTGATATTTATGCCACATGGCTAAATATAAAAATAGAACTGTAAAACTTAATAAACCATCTCGTGGAGATGTTAAGAAGTTTAAAGTATTTGTAAAAGACAGAAGTACAGGCAGAGTTAAGAAAGTTAATTTTGGCTCTAAAACTATGTCTATCAAAAAGAATATACCAGCTAGACAAAGATCATTTATGGCAAGATTTAGACCAATACTTGCTAAAGTAAAAGGTCAGAAGAATTTATCTCCAGCTTATTGGGCAATACAATCATGGAAAAAAGGATTTAAGATATGATAGATCAATTTTTTTATAGATTATTTGGAATGATAGATAATTGTATGGGTTATTTATTTGATAGATTTATTTCAGATGTACCTAAAAAGAAAAAGAAAAAGTAATTTATGAGGATAACAACTATGAACTATTATTTTACAGGAATATTAATTGTTCTTATGTGCTTATTAGCTTTATTTGTTAGACCAGCACATTCAGGTTCTACTCAATCAAATGTATCAGGGTCAAATACTGCAATCGAGGGTGGCTATGAATCTACTGCGACTACTACTTACCAATCAGGGTCATCATCAAATACTACAACGAACTCTACCTCTAACTCTAACATTAGATCAGCACCACCTACTGCGTCTGCACCATCATTCTCTGCACAAAGCCAAGATGTCTGTGCAACAGGAGTATCAGTAGGTATTCAAACATTTGGTACAGGATTCTCTGGTGGTAAAACTAATAGAGATATGAACTGTGAAAGAATTAAATTAGCTAAAGTATTATATGACTTTGGAATGAAAGTAGGCTCTGTTGCTTTATTATGCCAAGATGAACGAGTCTTTGAAGCTATGATTAATGCTGGAACTCCTTGTCCAGTAGATGGAAAGATTGGCAAAGAAGCACTTGCTATATGGAATAAATATGAATTTGAAAGACCAGACTTTGAAACATATGTAAAACGAATTAAAAAAAGAGAAAAGATAGATAAGAGATTAGAAAAAGAGCAAATGATTTTACCGAAGAAAAAACCTATTATTTGGACAGAACCAAAATGAAAAACAATAAATGGATAGTACCCTTATTAGGCACAATACTAATGGGATTATCTACATGGGTTTTAATTACATTAGTTGAGTTACAATCATTAGTGGCTATGCTACAACAAGAGATATTAGGTATGGATAAAGTAATTGGTAGAATCTATGCTCATATGGATAGGTTAATGAGTAAATGATTTGGTTAGTAATTTTTATAGGAGTAATGGCATATGCAGTATATCGTATCAATCGTTTTGTTGATGATGTTAACCCTTACAACTTCTTTAGCAGAAGAAAAGACGACAAATAATTTAATAACCAATGGCAACTTTGAAACAGGCAATGCTAATGGTTGGACTACTAATGGAGATGTCCAAGTATTAAATGATTGCTGTGAACTTAATGGTGTATCATCAAATTATGATTTAGAGTTTGGAGATAGTGGCTCAATAGAACAACAGTTTAATTTAACTACTGATTCTATAAATCAAACTATGCTTAATAATGGCATAACTCTTAATAGCACAGTAGAAGTACAGAATGGAGAATGTGGAGTAGCTGGTTGTTGGGGTGGTAGTGGTAATGCAGACACATTTACAATTACATTAAAAATAAAAGATTCAGATGGTAATGTATTAGCAACAAACACTACTATTAGAACAGATGTAACTGGTATCAATGGTGCTAACTTTACAGATAGACTTATATACAATGGACAAGACTCTAATCTTGGTAATCTAAATATAGCTGGTACAGATGCTAATGCACCCTCTAATTTAGGTGGTGCAAATGTAGATAATATTATTGTTACTATGACTTATGATGATGAAGTTATATCTAATGAGATAATAGAAGAAATAAACAATGTCTTTGAGGAATTACAAGAAGAAACATTTAAAGAAATAAAATTAGAAGAAGAATTTACATTTGAGATTAAAGAAGAACCTAAACTAGAAGAAGTATTTGAAGTAGAAGAATCTATTGAGATTGTATCTATGCCAGAGAAAGAACCAGAGATTATAGAGAAGAAACCAGAGGTTATGGAAGAAACTATGATTGAGGAAAAGTTAGAAGAAGAAATGATTACCGAAGAAATTATGGAAGAAGCTGTTGAAGAAAAAGAAGAAGAAATACAAGAAGAAGAAATTGTTGAAGAATCTACTGAAGAAGCACCTAAAAAAGAGATTAAAACAAAGGTAGCAAAGAAGAAAACAAAGAAACCTAAAATAGACAAGATTATGGCTAAAGTAGATGAACAGATTAAAGATAGTGCCAAAAACTTAACTATTAAAAACATTATAAAACTAGATGCTATGCAGAATGACCAAGTATCATTATCTGCATATAATAATACCGAGTTTTATAAGCCTAAAGATATTTATTTGAATCAGATAGAGTTATTTGATAATAGGTCTATATATGCTAATGTTGATTTAGTAGAATATACTGCTAATGATATAATGGAAGTTAAGATAAAAACACTAAATGAAATTAAGTCTAAAAAAAGGCTATTACTTTTAGAATTACAGGAGTTAAAAAATGGTTAAGAATATAAAAGATAATCTAACAAACATAGTAGTTGTATTAGGATTAGTTGCATCTATTGGTGCTGGATTTACAAAGTTTGCAAAGATGGAATCTACAATAGAACAATTATCAACTGCAACTGCACCTGATTTATCAGGAATAGAAACAAATGGATTTGCAATAATAGATCAGGACAAAGAGATTGCTATAATGCAAAAAGAAATAGAAGTATTAAAATTAGAGATACAAGAGTTAAAAGAATCTAGTAAGAATCCATTAGGCTAATGAAATTTGTATTAGCTTTTAGTATTTGTTCAGCAGTTACAGGATTTTGTAACAATACTATGGTAGTTGATAAAAAGTTTAATACATGGACAGAATGTGTAATAGGTGGAAGTCAATTAACTATTCAATATGCAAAAAAAATGGAAGAAAATATAAATAAGGATAAATTATATATCTCTTATTTCTGTAATGAAAATATCTCTGACAAAACCCCAACTTAAAGTTTCATCAAGTCAGGCTAGATTTAGAATATTAATTAGTGGTCGTAGATTTGGTAAAACTTATTTAGCTGTAACAGAGATGATGAAATACGCATCTCAACCTAATCGTA
>Ga0208767_1002533_pt1 | contig 13762 bp, 8 predicted proteins | sample VirMetDEL_Mar_21_FD_184514 | JGI IMG/M metagenome (GOLD analysis project Ga0208767, IMG submission 184514) | Aqueous microbial communities from the Delaware River and Bay under freshwater to marine salinity gradient to study organic matter... | ecosystem: Environmental > Aquatic > Marine >... | reverse complement strand
TTCGGGAGTTTTTAATGTCAATTTTTGTTGATTTTGTAGGTTTGAATACAGTTGTAAGTTCTTCTTTTGTCACAGGAACTTATGATAATGTAATAGATTCAAACTTTAGTCCCTTTTTGGATTCTGCCGCTTTGCCTGTAGACAAATTAGCAGCCATCAATCTTCACCGCAATGGTCCATATAATTTCGCAACATTCAAACAAATAAGAATTCACGAGAACCCTTTAACACGATATCAGCGAAAGAATAATCTTCTTTCATTCTCAAAACGACCCGAACAACTTGAAATAACAGATTCCAATAATAGCATTCTAAAAATAAGCGAAAAGTTTGGTGACCTTGTAACATTTTCCGAGCCGGCTTTGGTATCTTCTTATCATCCATTGGTTTATAACTTAGGTCACTATAGAGGCGAAACTGTTCCATATATTGAAAGATTTGGACTTTCATTTGATTATTCAAACCATATTACGTACTTTTCAAACGAGGAATTGAATAAGCTTCTTTTGCTTGAAGATTTAGACGATGAGGTTTACGAAGAAATCAAAGCGCTTTATCTCAACGGCGCCTTGGGTACAAATGCTTCCGATATTGATTATTTTGAATTTTTGAGATACAAGCAAGATGTTTTTCCTCGCGAGATCAATAAGTATAGCGCTCATGTTCGCCAAAGAACAAATTATGAAAATAGCTTTTGGCGAGATATAAGAGAAGATAGAAATAGAAATCTTTTGACAATTGGTAGCGATGGTTTTTTTCTAGACTCGTCTTATGTTGGTGCTAATGTATTAACAAGAATCAGCCAAAGTATGTGGAATTTAGATGCTGGCTCTGCGTGGGAAACAAAGTCGTCACCAACAGCCCAGTTAGGTATTGCTTCTGGCCTCAGTGGCCCATTCACAGATACCGGTAATGCGACTGATGCTGGTATTTTGCTTAACAAGTATTGTCACTTTACTCGTGAATATAACCCTTTTGCGCTTGAGCCGTATGAAAGAAGCTCTGCCCCTCTTTATAGTCGTTTACATACAGTGCCTTACGCAACTTCAGTCATCGGTCCAACTGGTATCCCGATTCCAGAAACATCATCATTCGGACCAATTTTCCAAGGTCACGCTTTATGGGAAGCTGGAATTCAAGCTGGAAAAAATCCGTTTTATTCTTCATATGATTATTTTATTGAAGAGTTGCGAGGAATTGGTAAAGATTATTCAATTGTTCCTGAATTTAAAATTAGTGATCACGTGACAACTTTAATTAAGAACGGCAGTTTAACTAAACTACCAAATATGCTTGAAATCACAGGTGGACAGGAATCTTCAAATAAATCTGGTGAGGTAAATTTTTATGAAACCTATTCAACAACAGATTTTTTAAAGCACTTTGCTGAAATCAAAAATGATCATAAAGATTTTGAAGACCCTGCAACTATAACTTTAACTTGCAAAGCATTGAAGAAGTTTCTTGCTTACGATTCTTTCTATCCACAAGATAGATCTGTTGACTGTGCAAAACAATTTTTTGATTCATACCGAACCTACATTGATGTTTTTAATGCCTCTGGTATTCCAAAGCAGGCTGGATTTCAATCAATATTGGATCCTATTTTTGCTCCGGGCGTTTTATACAATAGTATAAAATCTGGAATTGCCGTTGATTACCCTATTATTACAACAGGTTCGTCTGATATCACGGGCTCTACTAATAGTGGTACTAGTAATGGTGAGACGTTTTACTATTTAGATCCGCCCCGAAACTATTTTGATAAAAGGATACCATTTGAGGCATTAGTTGAGCCAGACAAATATCTTTCAAATATAGAGCTTAGAAGTAATGTAGCACACCCAAGCGGCTCTTTTGTAACAGGATCTTTATTTTGGGATGGTAAAGGCGACAATCTTTATAAAAAAATGATGTCAAATTATTTAGCAGAAATTCCATCTTTTTTCTTAAAAAACGGCAATTTTACTACAATCTCCTCTTTAGAGCAAGGAAATGAAAATTTTGGTGTTGCCGAATTAGGTAAAACATATGCTTTGAGAATAAAAATATTCAAAACAAAAGATGACAATAATACATATTTTGAAAAGACAGACGGTAATGGAGATTATTCTGTTCCTCAAAGCAACAACGGAAAAGAAACAATTACAATGTATTCAAGACCATCAGCTTTTGGCCCACCAGTAGCATCTGATAATAATGTCAACAGTGTAAGAACATCTAGAAGTGGTCTTAATCCTTGTTTTACTCCTCCTTATTATGATGGAGAAGCGTGGATTGATTTTATATGGAAAGCACCTGCGGCCGGAGCAGCAGAATCTTCTGCTGGCGTTGGTACAAGAAAATTTTCCATTTCTGAAATCATATCTTCTTTAACAGCATCTGCTATAAGATTTGACACCGATTACGAAAAAGCAAAATATCCCGGCTCTATTAATGGCTCTGGCCTGCTAGCAAACAATTCTGCTGCTGTATTAGCGATAAATAGAGATCCTTTTTATGCTTCTGAGGATTCAAGAATAAATTATAATAATCAGGTCGCAAAACCCCTAAACGTAAATTCAGTTCAATTACCAGCCAGTATTAATCCGCTTCAAATTGGAAAGTTAGCCGTAAGAAATACAGACAATAACACTTTCATAAAAAGCGACAATTTATTTCAAAGCGCTAATGAAAATTCTGATGAAGCTAGATGGATCATTCAAACCAAATTTGAGACGCCTATATTAAACTTTAAAGATGTTGAACTTACTGTGTCATCTAGCAATTTAGATTCCGGTCAAACTCCACGTGGTATGTGGCACCAATACGGAGTGATACCAGAAAACGATGAGGGTATTTATTTACAAGTAACTGATGTTCCTTTTGATTTTTTGAAAAACAGGATCGGAAGAACGACAGATTATAATAAAACAGGATCACTGGCTGACCTTTGTGGATTTTCATCTGAGCCTGTAAAATTAGGAACTATGTCTGAAAAGGTTATTTCTGAAGCCGTTGTTGCTGTTCCTTACATTGAAAAATCTGGTGTTAAGAAGTTTTTTGAAATCAATTCTGATAATGCTCAAAACGCTAAGAGATACTTTCAGGCCTTAGATATCGTTAGTAACGGCGGCAACCCATCAACACTTGGTCTAAATGATCCTGAATTTTTTGAACAGAGAGCCGGAGCTTCAGTTATTGACCAAATAAGAAAGATGCGAAAGTATGTATTTCCACCAACTATGGATTTTTATAATTATCCGCAAGTTACCCCATTCGCAATGTATATCTTTGAATTTAGCCACACACTTACAGAGCAAGATTTGGCAGATATTTGGCAAGGCCTTCCACCTGAAATTGGAACTTCATTTGATGTAGCTGAAGATTCTGTTTCTCATCCTCTTCTCGCAAATCAGCTTCTTGGTGCGAGCGAAGGAACAGATAAAACGAGAACAGGCGCTGATTTACCAGATGAAGTACGATGGATGGTATTCAAAGTAAAGAAACGAGCAAAGACAAATTATTTTGATAAACTTGCCGGAAAAAAAGGTGGTATTGGAACAGCAGGTTTATCGGCAGGGATTGGAACAGATGCTTCAAGTGAAAATACTCAGCAAGATCTAGTTTCTTACAACTGGCCTTACGATTTCTTTTCTCTCGTGGAACTAGTTAAGATTGACGCAGAAATTGAATTTGCGAACATCCCAGAGGGCAAATTTGAGCCCAAACAGCGGGATATTCCAGAAAAAGTTCAACAATTTGCGGCCTCTCTTTCCCGTAGAAGAAGATGACGTTTTTCAATAATAAAGAACAAGTTTTAAAGTTTGAACTCACACCATATGGCCGATATTTGATCTCAAAGGGAAAATTTAAGCCGCATCATTATGAGTTCGCAGATGATGACGTTATGTATGATGTTCAGCAAGTGTCTCGTAGTGAGATACAAAACGAGTCATATGAAAGAATCAAATACGAAACACCAAAGATTATTCCAAATCCAAATAAAGCAGCTTTAGCTAAAATTAGCTATGACAATACATTGGAGAACTTTGGAGTCGTAAACAAGCACGGCTACACAAATCATCAGCAAGCCATCGGAAAATCAAGCGGAGAAACTGTAAACACACCTGCTTTTTCAATGCTTATGCTTGACGGATTAATAACAGGCACACTTCCTGTTTATAATGGCAACTCTTCTTTAACCTCAACAGGGTCTTTTGAAAACTCTTTTATTCCACAACTTAATTATGATTTGAACTATGTCCTCAAGCGAAGACAAGCAAGCCGCTTTGTTCAAGATAGCGATATCAGAATCGTTAGCCAAAGGTTTAATGATGGAAAGCTTATGTATGTTCAAGAAGATAACATTATGTCTTTCTTGAAAGAGTTTGGCTCCGACTACGAAAAAGAGAACTTTGAGATTGAGGTGTTTGAAATAACTGATTCTGAACGAAATGTTAGTGGCTCTATTTTTCCAGAAACTCTCAAGACTCTTTATTTTGAGCAGCAACACAAAAGACTTGATAATGATATGATTACAGATGATTTGTCGGCCTTGACACCTGTTGAGATGTCACGTGATAAAATGGTCTTGACATATTTTGAGTTGCTGGTTGATGATGAGATTGACCCGATTGAATTGTGCGAGAATATTAAAGATATCAAAAGAGAGAACCTATATGTTGATGATGATCTTGTGTGCCCTGATGATGAGGCCCCAAGAAGATTTGATATCTATGCAACAAGAGTAAGCGCAGAAGATCTAGAGGATTGTGATTAATGAGTATTCCCGTAATTGGTCTGGAAAATATGCCAAATGTTTATATCCAAAGTGCTTCTTTGGTTGATGATTTATTTAACATAACTTTAACAACTAAAGATTTCATTGATAATCCGTCTTGGGCTGAATCCGATATTCTCCGAGGAATATTAAACATAAAACTAGTTGTTCTAACCTATGATAACGGCGAAGACCTTGAACAAGTTTCAAATGATCTAAATGAAGGAAACATCTCAATACACGATGTATCGGATGGCTTGACAAGAATTACTGGAATCCAAAGTTATATTCCAAGTGAGACAAGACAATCCGAGGCCATAAATAATTTTTATTATAACTTTAGTTTTACTTCTCAAGATTTAGACTTTAATAAACAAAATGTTTATATATACGCTATAGCATATATTGATCTGACTAATCTTAATTTAAATTATGCAGAATACAAATTTCTTGATGGCCCAATGGCATCTGAGGCCGTTCGTAAGAACGGAAGGACACCAATCAAAGCAACTTTATTCAGACTTGATGACGGCACAATATGGTCTGGCCCTGTTCATCAGAAAAATAACAATTATATGGAAGGCTCATTTCACAAAGAGGAGCCTCACGCCGAACTTACAACGAGTCAAGTTGAGTCCAAAGTATCTGCTTTCATCTTTGACATCACCGAATTATCCCCCTTTACAGAGTCTACGCCCGAACTAACCCCAAAAGATGCTACATGGTCAAGTGTTATTCCGCCACAATTTGAACAATTTTATCATTATGAGCAAGAATCAGACACTTCTCTTGTTGTTGTTGATACATCAAACATAGCATTGAACGAATTTGAGACAGCACGTGAACTTTTCAATACAAACGAGCAATATTTTTACGAATTAATGAAAGATTTTCATATTTTACAATTTGAATTATTGAAGGCCCCTTTAAAAAGAAGACTGGACTTTTTAGATATTGGCACCAGTGATTGGAAATTTGATGATAAATTAGAACAAGTTTTAGTACGTACGAGCATGGTTGATGGAAAGTTTGATGAACGATATCAAATGAGATTATACTCTCAAGAATACAATATTAATCCAAATAATCTTATTGATGCAACTGATAACTCGTTTGATATCAATACGAAATCAACATTTGAGGCCTCAACGAAGATTGGCTATATTAAAGAACTTCCGTCTAATGAATTATTCTTACACAATCTCATGGTTGTTGACGAAAGGTACTTTGAAGATGAGTCAGAAGATTATCGTTTGAAAATGAATATTGATGTTGTTGATTCTTTTAAAATAACTCTAGAACAAACAAAGAACGAGATTCTTGGAATTATTTCAGATCTTTCAATAACTTATAATTCGCTATTTGGTAGACTTGATAAGCAAAGAATTATTAGTTTCTTTTCACAAAACGGCATCCAAATTGACAATAACTTAAACTTTGTTCAAATTGAGAGCGAAGGACTTTTTCAGCAGAGCATTTTCACAAGATTATCAAAAAGTTTGACAAATATTTTACTCACTTTGCTTGATGATGACCAAGTTATTCAAGGAGTTGTTGAGGATACATTGAAAAATCTTTATATCAATACTGTATCAAAAGAGAACTACAATTTAGTCGCTAATTTTTTAAACAATTTGGTTGCAAGATTTATTCGCAAATACAACTTGACTTCCACAAATAATCGCTCTGTTATAACAAATAGCAAGTCTGTGCGTGTAACCAGAAATATACAGAAGATTATTGAGATCAATAGAGTGAAAGAAGGAAACTTTAGTTATTTTAATACAGATAATAGACTAATATCTTATGATGATATTCGCAACAGATCCACAGCAGAGTTTGATAAATTCTATTCAAGACAAATATCTGCCGCAGAAATCAATTCAGCAGCACCGGATTTAGGAAACGATTCGGCTCTTCAGATGGCAGATTTTGAAAAATCTAAATATGTCTTTTTCACTCCTATAAGTTATAATTATGGAGATCAAGCATTTGATCTAGGGCAGGCAGACATTTCTATTTTTGATGAAAACAAACACAATGTCATCACAGATCATATGTTTACTATTAATTCACGAGCCAAGCGTGTCCGACGAGGCGGGAAGGCAAGAAATAGAGCATCATTAGGCCCTTCACCAAGATCGGGTAAAACACCTTTGTTGACAACTATTGCAGTTAACCGACCTTTTAAAACAAAATCAAATTTCGGTGAAGATATTAAATTTGAAAACGCTTCAAACTACCTTGGATCTACAAGTTTGTTTTTGGGTGTGAATCTTGGTACAAGAAGAAAAGAGATTGAAGAAGACAAGACACCGGCTACTTTGATTAAGAAATCATTTGCTCAAAAAAGAAAAATAAAATCGTTTGACCTCATTTCTTTAAACAATGAAAGATCTGCCCTGCTGAAGCAGAAAAACAAGATTGATTTTTCACAAACACCCCTCCAGTTTAGGGCGCTAATTTTATCAAACTATAATTTGTCAAGATTTTCGTTTCCATTAGAAGAAGATGAGATGCTTAAAAATCCAAAGTTTTCAACAGCAATAAATAATGTTTTTAACAGAATACGAGTTGCTCAATATCTAGATGCTTTTGAGCGCAAAAATAATGGACTTAGAGATCTATCTAAACCTATTTATTCTTTTATAACCGATGAAGTACTGAATTCAGGGCGAACTTTGATGATTAAGATGTCTAAATTTAACAATCAACTACTTCAAATCCAAGGCGAAGATCAAATCCCAGAGATAAATACATTTTTATTTGTTGAAGGAACAGCGCAGCCAGCATCCAACAACAACCAAAATCAGGTTTCTCTAGAGATTGCCTCTATAGATGAAAAAGAATTCTCAACAACAAACATAATCAAACAAAATGAAAAGAGACAAGAATTAAATAATTTTGTTAATCCTCAATCTGAAGAGGATGAAAGAGTTGCGGTAACACAGTCTGAGAGAAATCAAAGACGAAATGTTGATAGAGCAAGAACTCTAAGACCAACTAGGAGAACTTACTAATGTCAAATAGAGTCATTGATGGTTCAAGCATTTTTACTGGTAATGACATCGGCAAAGATGGCCTTCGCAAACAAGTTGGCACTTTTTACGAGATTATCAGCGGTTCGGTAGTTACTTCTGTTGGTCAAAATCCGGATTATATTTTGATCCCTTCCTTACCGGGCAGAGATGAAACGGGCTTGCTTCCTTTTTACACTCAGCGAATTATGGTCAGAACCGGCTCTCAAGTTGAAGACTATAATACTTGGGCATCATCATTCAGGTCTCTTTTTGTTCAGAATGCTGAATATATTGATCATTATAGTGTTATGCAAAATGATTACTCAAGCATTCAGGCAATCAATTTATATGAATCATATGGCTACGAGTCTTTATCAAAGACAGTCCCGCCCTTATCTCTTTTGAATATACATGATCAAGATGATTTTCCTGTTGATGTTGCAGCACCTGCTGGATATCAAATGCAACAATTCTTAGATCAGTTTAGCATAAACAATGTTGAAGCAACAATGAGACAAAATCTTTTCTTCGCTTCTGAGAAGATAAAAGATATAAAAATAGGGCATATATTTCCATTAGACCCAAATATTCAAAACCAACCAAACAAGCCGTATAATTCATTTATTAAAATCAATACTAATTCCGAGGCCCTTGCATCAGACATAGGAAAGCAAAAAGAATTATTTTATGAAACAAAGATGCTTAATAAGTTATTTTCTTTCTTGAAGCGAACTGATGGCTCAGGACTAGATTTTTATTTAGAATCTGAAAGCGAGATGCAACAAGTGAATGTAAAAGGTTTTGTTGATTTTATTTCAAATTATAACCTTATCACGTTTTCACCAGAAGACGATGAGAAATATTATAAAGATTTTGAAGAAGCCAGTACATTTGAATCTCAATTCTTGCGCCTTGAAATGTTATCTAGAGTTAGAGACTTCGTTAACGATAACATGAGAGCAAGATTTGAAAATATTTTGCTTGACGGAGATACTAGTCCGACTTTGATTATAGGTTATAAAATAGAAAAATATACTCAAACTGGTACTAGACCTGTACAGACTGTTTACGTAATGACACCAGAGAATAGAAATTTTTATGACTCCTTGCTTTCATATGACACAACATACAGATATGAAATCAAAGCCATCACACTAATTCTCGGAAATTCTTATAGCTATACAAATATTGAAGAAAATGAAGAAGAAGGCAATATTATGTTAACATTTGTAAACAGACCTTCACTTCAAATGTTGGAAATCCCAGTCCTCACTCAAGATTCAATTATTACAGATATTCCAAATCCTCCACCAGAAGTTGTGTTTTTTAATGAGAGAGGAAACAAAAATGAAGTTGTTGTTGTTTTAGATCAAGCAACAATTGTTGAGAATTCAAGTCCAAATAATTATCCAATATACTTTAGCGGTGATTATGTGTCACAAAATAAAGTGTTCAGACAACAGCAAGATACTCAAATTCAATTCAGCACAATTTATACTTCAAATATTTATGAGATTTATCGTGTTGATGAAAAACCAAAAGGCTACGCTGATTTTGAGAACAATCTTTTGACTATCATAGGTGAAGCAGGAGTTGAACAAACAGATAATTTATTTAGAGATCTTGTGGTACCTCACAGAAAATATTACTATTTAGTAAGAACTTTAACAAACTTCGGGATTCATTCAAACCCAACAAAGATATATGAGGTTGAGATAATACAGGATTCAGACGAGACTTATTTAGTATATGAAGAATTTAAGTTTGAAACAGTAAATAATACATCGGAAACAAAGTTGTTCAAAAAGTTTTTACAGATAAAGCCGTCACTACCCCAAGTGGCTTTTGATAGAGATCAAATCAACGATCTTAGCACAACAGATATTTATAATACGTCAGTCGTGGGAACTGATCAAGATTTAGTTTGGGGTAGGCAATTTAAAATTCGTGTCACATCAAAGAAAACAGGCAAAAAAATAGATTTAAATGTGACCTTCAATTTGGTAGATGAAAATACTCAACCAATCTAATTATTAATGTATTAGGAGAAAAATATGGGATTCCAAGACAATAGCGGCGATATTATTCTAGACGTCGTCCTCACAGATGAGGGTAGAAAAAGATTAGCTCGTGGTGATGGTAGTTTTGAAATTGTTAAGTTTGCTTGTGGTGATGATGAGATCAATTATGGACTCTTTAATCTCAACACAGGATCTGCTTATCAAGATCTTTCAATCCTTCAGACTCCTATTTTAGAAGCATTTACAAATAATGCTTCGTCAATGAAGTCAACCCTTGTTTCTATTCCGAGAACAGACATTTTATTTATGCCAATTCTTCGCTTGAACGAGAAACAAGTCCAAACTCAAGTTGGCGCATCCGGTTCGTTTGTGATTGCTGTTGATGCCGATACTCAAGATAACAGTGCCAAAGGCCTTAATACAAGTATTGGCTATGTAAGCGATTCACATCAGCAAGGCGTTTTATTTGGTAACAATCCTGAGATTGATGTAAGCACATATATTAAAGTGGACGCTGGTATTGATGGAGGCTCTTTAACTCAAGTGCCTGCTGATCTTGCTGAAACACAATTTATGATTCAAATGGACAATAGACTTGGAAGTCTTGTTGACACAACTGGTAAAACTTTCCTTAGACCGGTTGCAATTGACGATGATAACATTGCAACCTATCTTGTTTCTTTGGCAGATAATAACTCCTTTGTAAAGCAACCTTCTCAATTAAGTTTGGATGCAAACGATAGCCCAATAAATGGCCCTCTTTCTGCTACACTTGAATTTAAAGTCAAGTCCTCTGGTGATCTGGTCAACAGCAATTATCTGTTTGATCTCATTGGATCAACTGCGAACATTAAAAATAACTCTGGCGGTGATAGTTCTTGTAAAATCATTGACTCTTATATTAGAGTTACGGGAAGAAATATCGGATACGCAGTTGACATCCCAGTTAGATACGCAAAACTATAAGGTGAATTAAATGGCTAGTATTTATAAAACAATTAGAAGCGAAGACATCGCATCAACAAGAACCGTTCTTCACGAGGCGATTCCAATAACTGGAACAATTGTATCTGGTACCTATTCAGATAGCAATATCAAGAACTACTCTCACGGTATGTTTCAGTCAGTTTATGATTATCCTTATCTAAGTTCATCTGCAAATCATATCTTTGATATTTCATTGGGTTTTTCAACAGGATCTGCTTTGTCATCTTCAACGACTATTCAGCAGGCCAAAAAGCAAAACATTTATAATCAAATGGCTCAGGTCCTTATGGGCTATAACAAGAACGGTGTGATTCAAAGATTTGATGCCGACGGTAATCTATTTGATACCACAACAGACAAGATGAATGATTGTGTATTTGTTAATTTTGCCAGACTCCTTGTAAAAGATGAGATCCAAAAAGGAACATTCACTCTAGAACTTGGAGTGGATGCAGTATACGGCTCAACTGCATTTGATGAGAGAATCACTCTTAAGGATGTGGGCGCCTCTTCAGACTATCGCGTAAACTCTCCTACTGGTGAATATGGTATTTTATATGTCAGCAATAGTGCCGGTGAACCTTTAGATGGAATAACTGGAGAGACAGAACAAGCAGCAGGTCTTTTGTTTTATCAAGCAGGTGTCGCAGTTTTAACTTCATCTGTTTTCTTGGGAACGGCTCAAGGCGGCCTTTTGTCCTCGTCGGTTCAGTGGGAAAGCAATCTACAATATATTACGGCCTCAATCAGTGGCTCCAATATTGAAACCAATGCTGATTCTTTGAGACACAGAATGTATAATCTTTCGTTCAACAACTCAGTTGAACTTAACTCAACAATTTATTTCTGTCACCTAGGCGCAAACGAATTTAATTATTCTTCAAATCCAACTTATCTTAGCGGATCGCAAATCAAAGTCAAGGCTCAGAGTACAGATGACCCGGTCTCTTATCTCACTACAATTGGTCTTTATTCTTCGGATAACCAACTTATGGCTACTGCAAAAGTGTCCGAGCCGATCAAAAAGACACCTTCTACCTCTCTCACATTCAGGGTGCGCCTAGATTACTAATGTCAAAGTTCGAGTTCAAAAAAGAAGACATATATGTCAACAGAACTAAAACTTATCCGGACTACAAGATATTTGTTAATGATGCTAATGTAACAATAAATAATCAAATTGTAACCAACGTATCATCAGCAGTATCTTCCGGCTATGAGAGTTTGTACGAATATAATTTTGATACTCGCTTTGAATATATCCATCCGTTCATTATCGGAGGAGAAAATGATTATAGACAACTTTTCAGATCTCAGATCCCAACGTCATCTAATGCCGCAATCTATGATTCACAGAATCCTAACTGGGTTCAGTATAGCAATCTTTTGCCGGCAATTGGTGATCAATTAACATCATCCTATTTGTCTATGACATCGTCCATAGCAGTACCAACAGATGTTTCTTCATCAGGCTATCTGTCTGTATTAAGAAATATATCTAGAAATTATTACTTATACAGCCCGTCTTTTAACCTTACATCTTCTTTGACGAATTCAGATTTAAATTTATTAAATATTCCTCAAGTTATGTACGGTTCTTCGATTAAAAAAGGATCTGTTGAATTAAATTTTTATGTAACTGGTACGCTTATCGCAGCAGCAACTGACTATCGACAAAATGGCGAATTAGTACAAACATACGGAACAGCATCTGTTAGTGGAAGCACCGTTGGGCTGGTTTATTACAATGAAGGTTTAATACTGCTAACTTCGTCTGCTGATCTATATACAACAGGTTCCGGAATCAATACTTGGACTGACTTTGCTTATGGATTATCAAGAGTTGCGGATCCAGCGAGACAGGGCGGCAAAAGATCATTCGAGATAAAATACAAAGGCACCAACTATGTCAACACAATGACAATGTTCTGTCATGCCAAAGCCGGAGAACTTAATCTCTCAAACAATCCCACATCAATCGATTGGTCTGAGGAGACAACCTTTGCAATCTCCGACACCGGATCAACAAAAGGCTTTGAGGAAAGACAAAAGAAAATAAAAAATGTTGTGTCTTCAAGCATTGAGAACTTAAACGATGATTTTAAAAAGACAACATACATATCAAAGATCAACATGTATGACGACAAAGGAAACCTAATTGGTGTCGCTTCAATGGCCCAGCCAATAAGAAAAGAAGAAAATAACGATTATACATTTAAAATTGAATTAGATACTTGACAAATGCTATAAAACATGTTATAATATGTTATGTCTAAAAAATGTATTTTAGGTATTGATGTAAGTACCTCTCGTATCGGCATTGCAGCGATTGCCGAAAACGAAAAACTTTTATTCGCTGATACAATAACATTCAAGAACAAAGATTTGTCCCTTGAAGATAGGGCAATCGGCTTTGAGAATACCTTGCGAAAGATTATCAAGGTTGAGAAACTGAACCCCGTGGCTGTCTTTATTGAGGAGCCCTTCACGGCATTTGGCGGAGGAAAGACCTCTGCTAACACAATGGCCAAACTTCAAAGGTTCAATGGTATGTGCTGTCTTGCAACACGAAAGATCTTTGACGAGGACTCCACGCTTCTCCCAGCACGAGTTTGTCGTTCTCTCAACGAGATTAAGATTCCCCGAGGATCCAATACAAAGAAATTAATTATTGATTGGGTCTCCGGAAAGTATCCAAAAGATTTCACATACGAGTTGACTAGACACGGTAATCCAAAGCCCGGCACAGATGATAAGGCAGATGCTGTTGTTGTTGCTCTCGCAGGTTTGAAAAAATATAAAGAATCTATTTGACAAATCATTTGTGCTGTGTTATGTTATAAACATCACGAGGCACAAAATGAACGAAAAAATAAAAATCATCAACAACATTCTAGGTTCTTATCGCAAAGTTAAAAACGAACATCTTTATTCTTGCCCTTATTGCAAGCACCACAAGAAGAAGATGTCCG
>Ga0208767_1002528_pt1 | contig 13792 bp, 23 predicted proteins | sample VirMetDEL_Mar_21_FD_184514 | JGI IMG/M metagenome (GOLD analysis project Ga0208767, IMG submission 184514) | Aqueous microbial communities from the Delaware River and Bay under freshwater to marine salinity gradient to study organic matter... | ecosystem: Environmental > Aquatic > Marine >... | reverse complement strand
AATGTATTTCTTATTTACTTCGTTATGTTTTTTTCTACCTTTTTTTGTAGCTCTATAACGTCTATTTCTTTCTTGTTTGATCACTTTACTTCACCCCAAGAAGGACCTATCTCACAATCTACTTTTGTATGTGTATTACAACGCGTGCAACGTTTATTTACTATTTGATCTCGCCCCACGATGCGCCTTTTTCATAATCAACTACACTAGGAACATTTAATTCCACGCATGTTTGCATGATTTCTTTTATCTTTTCCGCTTGCTTTTCGTTCTCCACAGAAATATCAACTTCATCATGAACTTGTATCATAGGTAAAAATCCTTCATCATACAAAGACACCATCGCTTGTTTTGTTTGATCAGCTGAACCTCCTTGTATTAATCTGTTTAACGCTTTGTATGTCCAACCTCTTTTTAACTGGCTAAATCCACCATACTTAGCGGCGGCTTCATTTCTTGGTAAAGGCAAGCCTGCACCAAATTCTAAAGGTTCCCATAAATCAAAACGACACTTACGACCTTTTAACGTTCTAATATATCCTCTGTCCCCCGCTAGTTTCATTGCTCGTCTACTAATTGCTCGAACAAAAGGAACATTGGAATGATATTTAGTAAAGAGTTCTTCCGCCTCCCTTAAACTTAAATTTAATTGATCAGCTAGTTTTGCTTTACCCATACCGTACATCATACCAAGATTAATTGTTTTAGCTTGCTTACGTTTTATGCCCGCCATATCTGCAACTACTTGATGAAAATCAATATCACCCTCACGGTATCCATTTACTAATGTTTCAGAACCTTCTTGTTTTAAGACAGATGCATAATGAACTAACAATCGCGGTTCCTGTTGCGAATAATCAAAACACCCCCATGTCGTTCCTTCTTCAGGAATAAATAAACTTCTAATTAATGGACCTATCTCTTCGTCTCTTGCTGGGATTTGTTGTAAGTTCGGGTTTTGCATGGAAAGACGTCCTGATATAGTTCCTCCTTGCTCGTTACGCATTTGGTTAACCTCAGCGAAAATCCTCCCTCTGTGCGAATGCTTGAGTATACTATCGATGAAGGTGGTTCTCGCTTTATTAATCTCACGAGCCCTAACAACCAACCTAGCCAAATCACTAGGATGAGATACCAAAAACTCTTTATCCAATTTTGCTTGTTTTGTTTTTTCAGTTTTATCATACTCAATTCCTTGAGCATCGAAAGCTTTTGCAACAGAAGCTGCTGCCCATATATCAACATGCATGCCAGAGATGTCATGAATCTTTTTAAGAATTCCTTGCTCTTGTTTATACAAATCTTTTTTTGTAGCTTCCGCTTTATCCAAGTCAATGCGTACTCCTTGTTTTTTCATTTCAAATAATACAGGGAATAAGTCAGACTCCAATTTAAAAACATCTAATAAATCATCTTGTATAATTTTTGTTTTTAAAGCGCCCCATAGCTTTAACGTCAAAGCCGCATCTTGTTCAGCATAAGGGCCAACGTACATTGGAGGAAGTCTCCACATTTCTGTTTTTGGATTTACCCCCCATTCTTTTGCGGCCTCATATAAATCGTGTTGTGATTTTTTCTCTCCAACATATTCTTTTCCTAAATCATCAAGAGTGTAACGATATCTGTTTTCATCAACTAATGGAGCGGCAATCAATGTGTCTATAATACGACCATTTACTTGCAGATCTAAAGCATGCATCCAACCAACATCATAAATAGCATTATGAAAAACTTTATCACAAGGTAGTTTTAAAATTTCTTTCATGTAACGAAGAACTAAATTTTTATCCATGTTCCCACCACCTTCATGGGCAATAGGAAAATATCCTTTCCATCCTTCAACGGCTACGGCTATACCTATTGGATATCCATTTTTAGTAGCCCAACCAGGACCAACACCAGAACCTAAACCATTGTCTCTTGTTTCTAAATCAATTGCTATTTCTTTTGCATCAGATAAATCGGGGAGAGATTCTGGAGGAGCCCAATCTAATTCTCTTTTAAAATTAAATTCCGGGAATGGAATTTGTAAAGTGCTTTTACTTCTTTTTTTCTTCGCCATGTTTACTTTCCAACGCCCGTATTTCATTAAGCACGAGTTGCAAATCTAATACCGCCAATTTTAGATAGCGCTCAACATCAGGACGTTTAAGTTGGGGCAGTTTATATAGGCATTCTTGAACACCGCGCAGAGTTGTTCTTGTATGTTTTTTAAATTCTTTTAACTCCAAAACAATTCTCCAAACTCATACATTGTTTCTGAACGAACTACGTGCAGTTGTTCTTTTGCTCTTGTCATTCCTACATAAAAAACTCTTCTTTCATCACTCTTATTTCGTCTGTAAGCTTCGTCCGCTTTTGAAGACGTGTCAGAAAATAATAATACGTTTGATGCTTGCCCGCCTTTTGAAGCATGTATAGTAGAGAGGCGTACATCAGGATCTTTTTTTAAGTTTTGTTTATTCTCCAACATCTTTTTTACGTACTGTGCTTTACTGTCTGATATGTCAGACATTGATTCTCGCCATATCATATCTTTTTTTGCGAGTAATCCATAGTTATTTTTTAGATCTTCATATGTGTATTGCGCTGTATCTGATGCTCTAGGCATTGTTTTAAACCCATGCGCAACGTCTTCGTCTACTTTCATGTAACTATACATATCTTTCACTGATTTTAGAGACACTGATTTGCCTCTTGAAACATCAGTCCATGAAATAATTGCGTTTAACAGTCGATCAGAAATAGATTTTTTATCGTAACGAGAATAAAATACTCCTGTTTTTTTTAATTCTTTTTCTACATTATCTAAATGATATTTTGTTCTGGCTAAAATCAACCAATCATTATTATGTAAATTAAAATTATTAAAGAAAACAAAATTGTGTTTTTTGTAAAGTCCTTGAAAATCACGAGGGTTCCAATTTTTCATAACGCGTTCATTCTCAGGAATTCTATTTATAATGTTTACCGCTTTCTCTTGCACGGCTAACGGAACACGGTACGATTGATTTAAAATAACTTGCTCACCTTTTAATCTAAGAAATCTTTCTGGGCTTGCGCCCGCCCATTTAAAAACTGCTTGGTCATCATCCCCGGCAATGTAAACAGATTTAGAAGAACGTGATAGTAGTTCAACCAGATCCCACTGAATGCTACTAAGATCTTGCGCCTCATCAATAATTAAAACTTCAAAACGAGGAGTCATTTTTCTTTTTGTGTACTCTATAATCATGTCGGTGAAGTCCATGAATTTGTTATCTTTTTTATACCGTTCAAAACCCCGAGCAATTTTTCTTAATTTAATTTCTCCGTCTTTTAAAAACGGTGTGTCAGGTTGCATGAATTGATGTTCAAGGCTGACTTGTTTAATACGCGATAAATCATAAACCTGTAAATACGCATCATCTTGCCAACTCACCCCATACTGTTTTAGTTTTTGATTAGGATTAGAAACTTTTATATTTAATTTATCAGAGAGCTCTTTGTAATCATCATCATCCATCATTGAATCATTTCCAAGACCAAGCTCTATGTATGCTAAACTATGTAACGTTCTAAAATATTTAAAATCTTTTTTATCGTATTGTGGAAAACGGTCCACGGCTCGCGAGATAGCTTCCTTCGCTGCTTTTTGTGTAAAAGAAAAGTATCCAATTTTATTTGGTTCTATTCCATTATCTAAAGCTTCTTCTACAATACTTAAAAGAGTATGTGTCTTACCTGTGCCAGGAGGTCCGAATATTTTTTTAGTGGTCAAAACGGTTCCGCTTTCTTCATGTCTGGTATGTCGATATCTTTAGGTTTTTGAAAATCATCAGGAACAAACCAAACATATTTTTTATTATTATCGACACTAAGTTTATGACTATCCCCTTTAAAAGATTCTTTTATTCTTAATATCATTCTTGTCTGATCTAGCGCTGTAAATTTTTTCTTTGTGCAATAATCAACAACATCTTTTGGATTAAACAAAATAGCATCGATCTCTTCTGTTTGATCTTCGTCATTCTTAATATTAATTCTTTTACGAACAGGATTACCAACTAATAGATCTCTTACATCATCAGAGATACCTTGATCTGTTAAGAAAGATTTTAAGTGTTGATCAAACTGACCACCTTTAGATATTTCTTCTTCCATTTTAATTACATCTGCATCAGCCATCAACGTCTGTAGTTTTTTAGTCCAGTCGTCTCCACCCATCGCATCAGGCAACACGGTTAAAACATCCATACACTTTTTTCTAAATTTTCTTTGATCAAATAATTCTTCCGTGTTGCATTTAATTCGTCTAACTTCTTCTCCTTCATCAGTATAAATTGTAAAATTTAAATACCATTGAGGATCATCTGTTTCATATTTTTGTAAACCAGAAATCTGTGGTTCAAAGAAATCACCAATGCCCCACTTACGAGAACGACATTCTGTTCTATTGCATCGTCCCTTAAATGGTTCTGTTTTACATTTATATCCGTAATCTTTTTTCTCTTGTTCTTTGATAACGGTATCAGTTTCTCTGTAGTCTAAGATTTCTGTAAAGTTTTCTAATGTGTTAAAACTGTGCACCTTACTTTGCCAGTTTTCATTTGCCCATTTCTTTTTTGCATAGACAGAATATTGAAACATACATTCATTGCGCATTCCTTTTTGAATTTTATCTTGAGCCAAGCCTTGTAAACAAGGTGGACCATCTGCTAATAAACCTTCTGGCTCTTCTTTTGTTTTTCTTTTCTTTAACTTAAATGATTTTAAATCTTTCTCTGAAATTATTTTTGTTTGAACAAAATCTATAAACTCATCTACTGATAGTGATTCAGCTTTTTCGTTAAAACCATAACGCACCGATCTATCTCCATCAAAATAAGGAAGGTTTAAAAAGTTACCTGTGTCCCCTCTCTCTGTATCCAGTTCTGTTTGTTTTGGAAAAACTTCTGCATCGCCGTAATTAAGAAGAGCTCTAAACTCGTGAAGTTTTAATCGCATTAGTTTTGCAGAGATTGGTTCAGTAGTAAAAATAAATATATGTGCACCGCCACTCTTTGATCTGCAAACAACAACAGGTAATTTATTTTTTTCTATTTGTTTAATTAATATGCTGTGGTCAAATCCTTCATACACATCAATATCAATACATCCCCACCTGCAAGTAGAGTTGTCTGTGATTGGTATAATTCCTAAACTTTGTTTTCCTTGTAAATGATTAACCCATAATTCTTCTGTAACTAATCGTTTGTTAATAAAAGCTTTGCCACCTTTTTTACCATCCGATCTTACATTTCCATCAGGCTCATAAGAACCATAGGCTCTTTCTAATCCTGAAAATATTTCTATAAATTTTTCTACGTTCATAACACCCTTTAAAAATAAAAGGAGGCTCCCCACAGATAACCCTTAACTGAGGATTGGAGCCCCCTCTTCGCTACCTAAAACGGAACAGCTTCTTCCGTTGTAGTCGCATTGCCTTCTCCTCTTTCCTGTGATACTTTAGCCTCACCCTTAGAAACGGTTTCAGCAAAAGTTTTCGCAGAATTAAAGATTGCAATGTCCTTTTCATTACCTTGATCAAGTAATCGATCGAAAGCGAAATCAAAAGAGTGCCATGTTCCTTTGTCGTTTTTCTGTTTTGTTGTGGTAACTTTAAAGATACCAGAAAACATTGGCCACGCAGAAGGGATCACGGAACGAATAAGAGAATTAAATTTCTTACTTCGTTTATACCCTGTTGATTTGAGTGTGATAACACAAGGTGCACCTAACATTCCTGAAGATGTCTCGTTGTCATTTAGAACATAGAGAAAATGATTAGCACATGTTTCAATGTAATTACCATTCTCCAGTCTATCTTTATTCATATTGTCTCTCGTTGTTTGTGAGAGAATATCTGAAGTTGCGGGATAGACATTAACAGGTGCATTAGATCCTGTACCGATGTTAGACCATTCAACGTATTCTCTTGCGAAGCCACAAGGGATTACACGAATGCCAGTTTCACCACTGTACAATTCTTCTGTCACGCTGTTATATATCATGCCAGCCTTTGCTCCAGGAACAGTCTCATCCTGTACCTCTGGAGATAATGCCATCAAAGCTTTAAGCCTTGGTGTAGCGTAGTCTTGTGTATCAATAGTATCAAAACCCATTGATCCAAAGTTTTCAAAAGGGATAACCTGTGCTACCTCTTTTGTTTCTTTCTTAGTCGTCATAGCATTCTTCGCCATAATTTCCTCTTTCAGTTTTCAAGTTTCACTATGTGATTTTCACTTTGTTGGTTACATAGACACCAAATTTGTCTTGGGGCAAATCAACACCTTTTTGTATTTGCTCCTTAACAAAAGCTTTTAAGGTAGAGGCATGAACACCGCTCTTCTGTATTGGAGCTTGCCCTTCATCGCGCAATCTCTGATACAAATCAGTAGCATTGTCTTCTTCTCCTCTTCCAAAGGTCACGACAATATCATTTTTAATTATATCGTCAAACCCATTTTCTCTTAACCATGCAAACGCATCGGCTTTATTGTCTTCACTTATGTGTGCCTTATACACTTCTTCTACAGAAACTTTTGTTCCTGTTGTAAGTGTGACAGACTTCATATTCAATTCCTCTAGCAATGTTGGAATAGATTCATTTTCTAATTTGAATTGATCTTCTTCCAAAGCTTTTAGTTTTGCTTTCGCTGTCTTTATATCTTCACGTACTTCTTCAAGATCCTCACAACGCTCTCCTAAAGTTCGTAATCGATCATCGCCTGACTGTTTAAAGTCATCGATGCTTTTCTTCGTATCTTCAAATAATGACATATAGCTTTCTCCTATATTTATTTAGTTGATGTCTATCTCCACGGGATAATATTTTTTTACCATGCGGTCCCACTTCAAGAGTTTATATTTTCCTCTATTCATTTTAGACGCCACCGATGCTACCACAGCAATGATGGATGGATCGCCTAGACATAATATATAGTCATCGTCAGAAAAGTTCTCTAACTTTTTTTTAAGCGAAAAAAGAACAGGCTTAGCACTAATGATTAATTGATCTTTTCTTGGCAATAACTCTTGGAAATCACCAAAGCGAAGAGCATCTGTCATATCTACTCCTGGTTTTTCTTGTACTACATAAACTGTCATAAGCTTTCTTCTTTCTCCATTTAGTCCTTGCAAAAAAATAAATCAAGCATTAAATGCATACTTAGAAAGAAAAATTACTAACTAGAGGAGAAAACTATGGATTATCCATTTAAAACTGTGCCGTACGCACATCAAAAAACTGCATTAGAAAAGTCATGGGAGAAAGAATCCTATGGTTTATTCATGGAAATGGGAACAGGTAAGTCGAAAGTTCTCATTGATAATATGTCTATGTTGTATGACCAAGGCTATATTAATGGTGCTCTTATTATTGCACCAAAGGGCGTGTATCGTAACTGGGAGAAACAAGAAATACCTAATCACTTGCCTGATCACGTTGAACCTTATGTTGTATCGTGGACACCTACTCCTAATAAGACAGAGAAGGAATTGTTAGAGAGTATTATAAAGGACCCGAAGGATCTGACGCTCGACATATTATTAATGAATGTTGAAGCGCTTCGTACGACTAAGGGTGCACGGTTCGCGGAACGCTTTCTAAATGGTCATCGTGCATTGATGGCGGTAGATGAAAGCACCACGATAAAAAATCCAAAAGCACAACAAACAAAAAATATTTTAAAGCTTGGTACACTTGCGAAGTTTAAAAGAATTCTAACAGGATCTCCTGTTACAAAAGATCCGATTGATTTATTTTCACAATGTGAATTTCTTGATCCGGCGATCTTAGGATTTTCTTCTTACTACAGTTTTAAAAGTAGATACTGCATTCAGGTAAAAACAAATGTTGGTACACACATCTTTAATAAAGTTGTTGGTTACCGAAACTTGGGTGAGCTCAGTGGATTATTAGAACCTTATTCCTATAGAGTATTGAAAGAAGATTGTTTAGATCTACCACCTAAAGTTTATACGAAGAGAGTTGTTGAGTTATCAGACGAACAAAAGAAAGCGTATTCAACAATGAAAGAGTTTGCTTTAGCAGAACTTGAGAAGGGTGGTTTGGTTACGGCGCCTACTGTAATGACACAACTATTACGACTACATCAAATTAGTTGCGGGCATCTTACAGGAGAAGACGGAGAAATCCAGACATTTAAAAATAATCGTATAAAAGAATTAATGAATATACTTGCTGAAACAGATGGAAAAGTTATTATATGGGCTAACTATCGACAAGATATTCGTAACATCAGACAGGAGATAGAAAAGGAATACGGGGTCGATAGTGTATCAACTTATTTTGGTGACACACCAGATAAGGAACGGCAAGAGATTGTCAAGCGCTTTCAGGATCCAGACAATTCCTTGCGATTTTTTGTAGGTAATCAACAGACCGCCGGCTACGGCTTGACGTTGACCGCCGCAAGCACTGTTGTTTATTATTCTAACAACTACGATTTAGAAAAAAGAATTCAATCAGAAGATAGAGCGCATCGTATTGGTCAGACCAAAAGCGTTACTTACATTGATTTAATGACAGAGAAGACTGTCGATGAAAAAATTGTTAAGAGTCTTCGAAATAAAATAGACATTGCCGCGAAAGTTTTAGGCGAAGAATTAAAGGAGTGGTTGACTTAATAAAATAAATTCTTATATTGTCTTTTATATTAAGGAGAAAGCTATGGAAGATAGATTAGTTACTTTTTATAAACACACGGTCTTTTGGCCAGAAAGGAATTTTATGAACACGGATAAATATAAGTCTGTAACAGTTCCACTTAATACGTGGAAAGATCTTAAGAAGTTAGCAGATAAAGATTTACGTTCCATCAGTAATCAGATTGTATGGTTAGTAAATAAACATAAGGAGAAGAAAAATGGGTAGTGTAAAAAACTGGCTTATGGATATGGAGCAAGATGCTGCAGAGATGACGTCTCAAGAATTCGTTGATAAACACGGTGGTGATAACATTGATGTTTGGGTACGCGTTCAATGGGATTTAGGAAACGAGATAGGCGAGGAACATTACCTTGCCATAACAGAACCAGAGGGGTCCGCATGATGTTTGATTTTTGGCACTTATTAACTATCGGTATTTCTTGGGGCATTGCTTTTTATTTAGGTCGTTGGTGGCAAGGTAGAGAAGATGAAATAGAAATGTTAAAACTGCGCGGGTATTATGAAAAAAGAATGCGTTCGCAAGAAGAGAGAGCGAGGCTTCAGTGATTTGTGAAGACATATTATTAGAAGCGAAAGATCTAGTGGCTGGTGATCGCCATGAAGACTACGGTGATAAACTTGTGAATCATACTCGCATTGCTGACTTATGGTCCACGTATCTCGAGACGCCTGTTCGTCCTGATCAGGTTGCTATTATGATGGGCTTAGTAAAGATCGCAAGAAGTATGCATGCAACGAAACATGATAGCTATGTTGATCTGGCGGCGTACTCTGCGATTGCAGGGGAAATTGTCAAGCGCCGTGAATAAATGGCTCGCAATGATCATCATTACGGGGATGTTAATTTACTTTTCCCCGTTCTGGAGTTTCATGCGAACTTGTCCAGGGGATGATGATTATTGTATTTGGTTGTATTATGAGATAAAACAGGAAGACTCATGGTTACGTCATGTGTTAATAAAATTAGGAGAATGAAGTATGCAAAAAATAAAAAGACATGTTGAACTTGCGGAAGGTGTATTAGAAACAGAAGAAGGATTAAAAGCCTTTAAACATCGAAGTTTTTTAATGCGAATATACAACGACAAGTTAAGTAGACTTTCTGAAAACAAAAGAAGTCAAGCTAATGTAGAAGATACAGAAAGACTGGCAGAGAAATATAACTGGCAGTTAGAGGAACTAAAAACTCGTGGTATTGCTAGGCAAAAAGAAAGATTAAAAACTAGAGGAGACTTTCTTAAAAAAGAAGCTGAGATACTGCTGAAACAAATTGAAAAACACAATAATGTTTTAAGAGGAGAAAATTAAATAGAAAGGAAAGTATAGAATGGGCCGCAAGACACCAATGAAAGAACGATTACTACGAGAGTATGCGAAGTTGTCTAAGATAGCGCTTCGCGAACCACGGAACGGTCGGGAGGTAGCCACTAGATTACAATGGGAAAGACTGCATAGAATTATAATAAGGAGATACGAATGAAAAGTAAACAAACAGTAAGGGAGTTGATTGATTACTATAGAGACATGGCAAGGAAAGGTTTGGAAGAAATCCCCATACAAAAACTAACAGTTCAAGGTTGTGAAATAATAAACACCAATGAAAAAGAAACAGAGAATTTTAATGGACACGAAATAACATACACTTTTTATGCATGCATTTATAAAGGTTACAGATACGAAATAAACGCATACGCAAACGTTGATTTATTAGAGTTTGTTGAATCAATTCTTACAGTTGTTGGTCCTAACGAAGTTGATTTTAAAAAAGTATACCACAGGGAGAAAGTACAATGAGAAGTAAGTTTGAAAAAAAATACACAGAAAAAGATTTAGATCTAATTGAAAAGTTAAAAGAAAAGTATTCGTATTCACAGATAGGCACTATCTTTGGCCGTAGTAAGAATTCTGTATTAGGCGCCGTGTATAGACGTAAATTAAAGAACGGTTATAAACCTCCTGAAAATTCTCCTTATACAATACCGAAGAGAGGCAGAGCAGAGCATGAAAAAATTATACGATATTATGACACGCATCAAAGGAGTTGGAAGTGATATGTTACAATTGCAAAGGAAATGGATATGTTAGACTTAAATTTGAAAACGAAGAATCAATTGGTCAGTGTAAGATTTGTCACTCACAAGGGGAAATCGATGAAGATACCTACTACCACCAAACATGGACCGAAGGTGAGGCCGTTACGTACTACTACGGACCACCGCTTGACCCAGAGTGTTTCAAAAACTACACGATTTCGAATGAGTAAACCAGTTATAGAGTTTAAGGGCGAACCGCCCTTTTAAAGTCGGGATAGAACATACCTTATAGGTAAATGGAAAGTATCTAGCTTATCCGTGAGGTGAAAGCGAAGGTGGTTCGGGTTGTTCGACTCCCAACATTCATATTTGGCCCGTTAAACCACCAACTTTCCGCTCCTCCGGCCCCGCACTTGTCGTGCGGGGCTTTACTTATCTTATAAAACATCATATAATACTGCACCGAAAAGGAGGTAGTCATGATACTGCCTAATAGTCCTGTAAAAAGGATACATGAATGCACGAAATGTGGCACGATTACGGTGACGTTTTGGAACCCTCATTATGATAGGACTTATACTCGTGAAGAATGGGACACGGTTCGCGGTCAAGGGTTTGAAGCTCTCCGAAAAATTTTAGCACCAGTAACGGAAGATCCTAAGTTTTTCTTAGATTAGGCTTCACGGGCCGTTTTTGTGCGTTTAAATGACCTATTTTTTGATGGTTTTGAATGTTTGAGGTTACTTTTCTTATTATTCATGGGGTTCGAATCACGGTGCGAAACGTCATAACCTTTTTTATCGCCTAATTTTCTACGGGCCTTGTTTCTGGAAGACCTTCTTTTACGTTCACTTGGCTTGGAATGGTAGTTTTTGTACTCTTTTTTATAATTTCGCATGGTGTATAGTAACACATATAGAAGAAATTAAAAGTTAGTAGTATAATTTTTATCCTTCAACTCTGAAAATCAACGTACTAACGTACTTTGACCAATTAATCTTTATATTACAATGATTTACTTAGTACCTTCATAGTACGTTTTAGTTCTCTCAGGAGTTACTTAATTTTTTAATAGAATTAACTTTTGATATCTTCTATATATAGGCGTATGACTAAACGCTTAACGTTAAAACAACTTAGATTTGTTAATGAATACGTTTCAAATGATGGAAAGATTACAGCCACAGAGGCGGCAAAACGTGCAGGATATGGGGAAAGCAGAGCAACTGTAACAGCATCTGAATTATTGAATCCTCAGAAACACCCTGAGGTTGTTAGATACATCGATGAAATGAAAAAAGAAATGCAACACAAAACTGCCGTTACTTATGACAGACACGTCAGTAGATTAGACGAACTGTCCAGAAAAGCAGAAGAAAAAAATGCCTGGAGTGCAGCCGTTCAAGCTGAAAAGAATCGAGGTCAGGCGGCAGGATTTTACAATCATGCACAAAACATTCATGTGGTTAATTCTATTGATTCAATGAGCTTAGACCAAGTACAGTCTAGATTAAAAGATATACGCAAACTGTACGGAGATATTATTGACGCTGACTTTACAGAAGTAAAAGAAATAGAGCAAAAAAAAGAGGGCTAAACGCCCTCTCCTAATACATTCTTTATATCATTTAATAATTCTTGACCTTGTTTTGTTAATCCACAATCATCATCAAAAAACTCTTCTAGTGTAACGTCATCAAGATATTCACTAAAAATATTTAATAATTTTTCTGCTGTATTCATGGTGTGTATATTACTTCCTCCAATATATCGTAATGGTCACTCGTTAGACCTTTTTTAAGTTTGTCCATATAGCAATCTTCACATAAAAAATTGCCGTCATCATCATGGAAATATTCATGTGTTAGTTTATCACACTCGTTACAATTATCTGACTGACAATCAACACACAAATAACCATTATACTCATCATTTTCCGCAGGGATTCTATTAACAAACCTCCCACTACCGAACTGGGTGTCCTCATGACACCCAATGCAGTTATGACCTATATCAATAGTCATCTTACCTCCTCCACTTATCTTCTGCTTTGATTAAATCTTTTCTACAATACCCATAACCAATGACACCTGTATGCTCATTGTTTAGGATGTTTCTCCATATTAAACTTGGCTGTGGTTTAATCACACCAAACTTACACAGGATGTATCTAATTATTTTTTTCATTTTTCCTCCTCAATGTTAATAATCTTTTATATTGTTTTTGATCTTCTTTAGACCACCAATCAGCTATATCAACAGATGTAGCTTCATGACCTTTGTAGTATCTACTTTCGATATCTTCTAATTTTTTATCTATCTCCTTGTTAGTCATTCATCCTCCTCCTCATCAATGACAAAGTTTACTCTTAATATACCTTCTATGTCTTGATAAACATCAAACTCCACATCATAAAAAGTATTGTCTAATAATTTTAATAATTCATGTTCTGTCATATCAAAACTCCTTATCTAGTTTTTCAACTATATGTTTTGGCAAAACGTTTTGAGGTTCTTCATAACCATCAAACTCATATTCTTTGCCGTCTTTATCTACTATTCGGAAAATCATGTAATTATGTATTCCCCAAGAGTCACACTCAACTTCCTTACAACCTATGCTGTGAAGAAATTCTTCAACTAAATGTGTGCCATTCCACTCATCTCCGTCTCCAAATCCAAATTTGTTAAATGCCTCTTCCCATTCCCAATGTATATGTTGTACTGGCATATTATTCTCCTTTAAAAAAAAGGAGGGCTTAATTGCCCTCCTCTATAATTATATTACAAAGTCTCCTGTATCTGTATCGATAACAAAATGACCATTGTCAGAATTGTCTCCTTCGTTTTCATCTGCACCGAGATAAACACTATGTGAAACAAACTCACTGGAATGAATTGGTTTTTGATAAATTGATTTACCCTTATCATCTTTTTCAAAACCCATGCACTCATGAAAAAATTCATGATTTCTTAGGTCTGCAATAAATTGAACAGCGACTGATCTTGCCTCTAATCTAGTTAAAGGGTCACTTACATTATCTTC
>Ga0208767_1002525_pt1 | contig 13799 bp, 19 predicted proteins | sample VirMetDEL_Mar_21_FD_184514 | JGI IMG/M metagenome (GOLD analysis project Ga0208767, IMG submission 184514) | Aqueous microbial communities from the Delaware River and Bay under freshwater to marine salinity gradient to study organic matter... | ecosystem: Environmental > Aquatic > Marine >... | reverse complement strand
ACCAGATGATGCACCGTAAGAATGTATCTTTGTAACATTACTATTGTACTCAAACACACCTTTATTTGTTTGGTGTGCAAGTATCTGTCCACTTACCAATACTGCGTTGTTAAACGTAGCTTTACCTGCATCAGACATGTCAAGGGTAAGGGCTGTGATGGTACTGCTGTTATCTATTCCTAAAAACTTAATGTCTTTATCATTAGTATTAGACATAAAGATAATATTATTGCTACCATCGTTTTGGATGCTACCTAGTGTTACTGAACCATCGTAAAATAACCAATCTCCACCATCAGCGTTAAGAGTAATGTCTCCTGCAACATCAATAGTAAGATCGCCAGAGGATACGTCTATTTCTTGTCCATCTATGGTGATATTGTCTACGACTATTCCAGCATTAGAAGTGATGGCACCTGTAGAGGTTAATGTTCCAGCAATGGTAGTTACAGAAGCAGTACCATTACCAATAGTTACATCTATTTCATCCTCTGCACTGCCATCGGTTATAATAAGACCATTTTGCATCTCCCCATCATGGGAAGCAATTTGAAGTCTTAGTTTACCGCCTTCAGCACCGTCAGAAGCATCTGCAACCTCTGCACGAATTAATGCAAATTTAGTCTGTTCTTGGGCGTCATTATCAGCAAAAAACTCTATTGTGCCAATATCATCGTCATCAGCGCCAGCAGCGCCTTTGTCTTTTACAAAACGAAGTCTCGCAGCATTAGCGTCATTAGTTGTGTCTTTGATAATTATTAACGGGTCTTCAGCATTTGCTGATGAAAAAGTGGTTGTGTCCCCTGTAACACTAAGATCACCCACAATGTTTGTAACATCAAGGTTTGTTGTACCGTCTACGTCTATGTCACCAGAGATGTCTAATGAAGCAAAGACAGAGGTGCCTGTTCCAGTCACAGTTCCACCAACACCTAAATTGCCAGCAATCGTTACATTTGTTGTGCCTGTTGGTATCTCCAAAACATCAGCATCAGCATCATTCTTAATTGTAACATCGTTTGTTGAACCTTGACCTGTTAAGATCAAACCCTCTGCGGCTGTGTAACCTATCGCTGCATTATCACCAGCGGCTGTGTCACCGTCTGGTTCAAACGTAGTAGCTGTAGCCACACTTGTAACATCAAGAGTGCCACCAACAACGGCGTTTCCTACAATGTTCAGAGCATCAAAATGTGCGTTGCTCATAACATTAGCAGCTACCGCTCCGCTTCCCGTACCATTGAAGAAAATTACAGCCGTTTTCCCGTTTGGAATCAAATAATCGTTTGAGGCGTTATATGTCCCTTGAAAAACAATTAAATCCTGCGTGTTCAGGTTATTGCGAATGTAGATTATTTTTTCCGCATCATTTGGCGTTAGTTGGTAATAAACAGTACCACCAAGGTTGGTCCCGCTATATATCTCAACAAGTCTATTTCGACCATTAGAAGCAGTTCCATTCGTAATAGGCAAATCGTTGGGCGAACCGCTACTGGCTGCGCTGGATGCTGTAATTGTCACCTGACCGTCTAAAGCCGTGTCAATAAAAGAGAGGTTGTCGTTTGTGGTATCGCCCCATGTGCCAGACTGTTCGCCTGTATCAATGAGTTCGATACCGTTATTTAATGTATATGAACTTGGCATGTTTTTATCCTATGCTGCTATGTCATCCCAGCCCGGAGTTTGAGACGGTGTTTCGTCACTCCATGCTGGGGTGGAAGATGGTGTTACGGGATTATAGCTCGGATTTTGATTTGGAACAATACGTCCCCAAACAAGGACAGGTGTTATCTCTCCAGTCCCAACAACGCCTACAGGAAATACAGTGCATCCAAGGCTAAAACCTGCAATTTCCCCAACTTGTCCCGCGGCGCTTACGCCAGTTACGTCAACCTCTAAAACAAGATCAACTGTTACTGAGCCTACATTTGCGGAACCAGACACTCCAGTAACAGAAATATTAGCGTCTGAGGTCGTGGTTACTGATCCCACAGAGGCGGTAGAATCAACTCCTACAACAGAAACATTATTTACTGTTATAACTGTTGTAGAACCTACTGAAGCTATTGCGGCAACACCAGTAACATTTACTATTTCATTTTCTTCTACGGTAACAGTGCCTACAGAGGCTGTCGCATCAAGGCCAGTAACAGAAGTGTTGGCTTCGGCAACTACCGTAACACTTCCAACACCACCTGTCGCTTCAAGTCCAGTGGTCGGAATAACTGCTTGTCCCGTTGCTACCGCCGTTCCAACGCTACCTGTCGCTTCAAGTCCAGTTGGTGCTACATTAGCCTCTGCGATTAAGGTTACGCCATTTACGGAGCTTGAAGCCGATAAACCTGTGACAGAAACATCTGCCGCAGCCACAACTGTGACAGAGCCAACGGCTGAAGTGCCAGAAACGCCGCTAACTGAAACTGCAACGCCTTGCTGAACACCCGCCTCACCGACCTGACCTGTTGCAGATACGCCCGTAACAGACACATTAGCTTCCGCAACAACAGTAACAGACCCAACTTGACTAGAAGCTCCAACTCCTGTCGGGGAAACATTAGCCTCCGCGATAACCGTTACGGCCCCAACACTACTCGCAGCGGATATACCTGTAACCGATATATCGGCTTCTGCGATAACTGTTACGGCGTCAACACTACCTGTTGAGGATACGCCAGTGACAGAAACAACCGCTGCCGCCGAAGCTACCGCCGTCCCTACTTGCCCTGTAGCACCTACGCCTGTTGGAGAAACATTTGCTTCTGCAACAATAGTTACGGCCCCAACACTACCTGTGGCATCAATTCCTGTAACGGGAACATCGCTTGCTCCCGATACGGTAACTGAACCAATTTGGCCTGTAGCAGAAACACCCGTAACTGTTACAGGGAGTGGATTGCTCCAAGCTCCTTCAGACCATGTGCCGCGACCCCAACCTGCAATAAGTGCCATTTCGTATGCCTAAAACTTAGGCTATCCGAATAATGGCATTACTTGCGTCCGCTGTTGGGAACACAATGGTAAAGTCGCCCGCGGTAGACGTTTTGTCACCGCCAAAGTCTAGCACTACAACCGAAGGATCACCTGACGCACTATCATTAAAGATTAACGCGCCACGGGCTGTGATCGTCGCAGTGCTAAATGTTAAATTAGCAAAATCAGTTAACGCTGTTGTACTGCTTGTGCTTGGATCAACCCTAGTAAGAGCCGCACCTTTGGCTGTGTACCCCGTTCCAGACACTTCGTTCGAAGAGGTATACGCTGTTGTCGCAGCATTGAAAGAGGCACTATTTGTATAAAGCGCAAGGTTAAAGGTGCTACCACCTGAATTTTTAAAGTTGTGAACAGCCTCAAGAAGCTCTTTCTTAAAGCTGGTGCACATAAAGTTTCCTGAAAAGGCCATGTCACATTCTCCTTATAAGTTCAGCGAGGTCAGGGTGACCCGCATCTTTGATTGCATTATATACAGTAGTTCGATCACTTTTAACAGCTTCGCGTAAATAGAACCCTACCAACTGCACAATACGTTTCTGAAAAGCACGGGCTTGCGCTTGTATTGCAGGATGTGCTTCATCTGAAACCGAAATAATTTTTTCTGCACACCGTTCTGCTATTTCTTCTGGCGTAAAGCCACGGTTCTGAGTGGTGTGTACCTCTACTTTATAATCTTCAGGTAGGTCAATATTCATACTAGGTATCATGTTTTCTCTCTTAATATCAATCCAGTGCGATAAGCATCTGTGACTTCTTGTGACTCACCAAAGTTTTTAACACGGGACATGGCTTCAGTAAATCTTTGAGTATAGTTCTGAACCAAGTCGGCTTCACCCTTCATAAAGGTATAAGCCTCAATTAAAGAGCCGTATAAAAGCGCCACGGAGGCATTGGTGCTTAACCATGTGGTGCCATTATCTCCAGAAGCGGTCAGGCTTAATGGCCGATAAAAGTAATGAAGCTCCACGTTATATGCAGCATCAGGTGTTGGACCTAAGATAAAATTATCAATGTCAAACTGCGCATAATAGCGAGGAGCACCAGTCGTAGAATTGTTCGGGTTAAAAGACTGAACAAAGTTTACATCTTTAAACAACACAAACTCTTTGTTGCTTCCGTTTGTAAACGAAAGACTGAAAGGCGCGAGATAATCGTTAGGAAGCGCCAGATATTCATTGCCTGCTGTCAGGCTCCCGCCTTGGTTTTTTCTAAAAACCTCTAGCTGGGCAATCTTCAGTATTCTCTCTTCAGTGTTTTTAATAAAGATATCAAGACTGTTCACAAAGGTTGTCTCTGTGTTTTCAGTGTAATCCTGAATAGCCGTTTTCAATTCTGCGTATGTAAAGCTCATGATGTTGTCACCGTTACGCTGCCAACGGACCCAGTGGCAAGCAAATTATTTGGAGTTAGGCCCTCATCGCCCTTAAAACCTACAGGATTCCAGCCCCATTGTATGTTGTTTTGTTGAGCAACATTTTGTTCAGGGCGCGGATTACGCAATGCCTGTGGATCAGGGGTTGCACGAAGAGGATTTAGTTGCGGCTGTTTTGCCTCCCACTCATCTTTACCTACAAGAAGACCATTCCACTCTTTACGCATGTCTCTGAGCCGATAGCGAAAGCCAGATCGGTCAGATATTCCATATGCCCACTTTCCTGTGGCATACTTAGACATAACGATAATTCCTCAAGTCTGGGGCAACGCGGAAGGACGCACGATCACGATCCTCATCCATTGCGCGGTTCATTTCTTCTTCATAAATGCCTTTAAGCATCTGCAAGCGATCAGGAGCACGCTTTATGCTCATATAATACGCTAATCCAGCAGCTAACGCTGGGTAAAATCTAAAGGGTAATTGAAGGGTATTAACGTAGTTATCAGCATCATCCATGCGAACAAGAGCATTATATAAAACAACGTCTGTGCTATTATCGGGCAAAGGCCACATTTTTAAAGAAGGGTTTATTTGTCTATCTACAAAAAACTGCGTGGGTCGCCCAGTTGTGGATTTTGTAGGAATGTTAAGATATTCATCCCTACTGATGCGGTTTAACGCATAATCAGTTCCGTCCCTACGCACGACAAGGGATAAGATATCGATTACATCAGTGCCAAGATCAATATCACCATCGTTTTCTGTAACAGTAAAGTTGCGCTGGGCTATCGTCCACTGGTTCAATCCGCGGTTAGCCCAATCAGCAAACATAAGATTTAAGGAACGCTTTGCAGTCTTCAGATCATAACCTGTACGAACTTCTAAGCCGCAACGCTCAAAAGCCTCTTCGATGTAATCAGCTACATCTAGTTCAAAATCTTTAGACCCGGATACAGTCATTTCTTCTTCCTTTTAAGGGATTTAACCCTTTTTGGCTTGCCAGCAGGCTGTCCAAGACGTTTCTTTTGAGATATTCTACTACTCTTTTCAGCAGATGTCATCTCTGAAGCTGTCTTAGGCGTTTTGGAGCTTACACGCTTGCTAGGCCGACAATATGGAGTGCCACGTTTTTCACCCTTTTTACGCCCACATGCTTTGCCTGTTCTAACGTCTTTCCAGTCTTCTTTAAACCAGCGTTTGAGTGCAGCACCCTTTTTTGTCTTTCTTACAGCCATTATCTTTTCTTTGTCACTTTGCGGCGATCAGACATCACCTTTCCGCAACCATTTGCGACCACTTCACCACCTTTTACCATTCGACGCACTGGACGCTTACGGAAGTCATTAGAAGGCATAATAGCGCCGCCCATTGCTTTCTTAACAGGCTTTTTCTTGCTGTTTCCCCAGTTTTTAGCACCTACTTTTCGGCATTTAGCTATTGCGCCGCTTGCGTATGCGCTTGGAAAAACCTTGTACCTTGCCTTTACCTTTCGATAACACGCGTCCTTTGGCATTTTTCTTCCTCTTCATAGGAGGCTTGCTAATCTGCTGCCTCATCTGTGAGCGGCCTATAGCCATTTAACACTTCCAACGCTTACGCGCCTGCCTCAAGCGGCTATTTGGGTCTTTTGCCGCCTTTGGAAACTTCTTCATTTGTCCAGCCGAACGTGCGCAATATGACTTACGCCGCTTGGCATCCTTGCTGCCCTTTTTAACTTTGCCTGTCACAGCAGTCTTTAGCTTAGAGCCGGGATTTGCTTTTTTATACGCGGCAACGCCTTTTTTGGTCATGCCAGCACCTGATTTGGTCTTACGGTAATTACCGCCCTTACCAGTGGTTTTGCGTATTGGGTTTTCTTTTTTACGAGGCATTAATCACCTATCAAACTTTTAGGTGGGGAAATAAAATAATCCCCCACCATAGTTTAAGACAAGAATACTGTCAGTTCGTTGCTTGATCCCGTGAAAGCACTAACATACGCACCGCTTGTAGCGAGAATACCATCATCGGGGATGTTTAAGTGATGCATCCCTGTTGGAAAAGTTTGCGTAATCAATGTATCGCCCGAACCGCTACCATCTTTAATCGTAAAAGCACCCGCTGCGGCTGCATAAATTACAATTTGACGGATGCGAGAACGAGCAGGACCGACAACAGCCGCAGATGTTCCCTGCGCCCAATTATATGCCTTTACTGGACCTGCCATGTTAAGCTCCTATCACGCTAAGTTGTTGTTTTGAGCGTATAGAATAGTAAAACGAACCAAACCCGCATTTGTTGCTGCTGAAGCAGTTACAGTCAAACGAATATCTGCTGTTCCTGTATCTTGCCAAGCGAGTGCAGCGCCAGCTTGTGTTGTTGGATACTTACGACCTGCATCTGTACCACTTGCAAAAGTGTTAAGAATTGTTGCCGCACCGCCAACAGTATCACCAACACTCAAGTTAGTTGTAGCATTAGCAGCAGTAATTATATCAATTACACAGTCAATAATCTGAGAATTTGCAGGAATAACAACGTCAGTAACAGACGCGGCTAATGCCCCGCCAGACAAATCTGCCGAAAAGGTTTGTGACATAACAACCTGACCAACGTTAGCAACGTCAGAACCAAGTGTAGTGCCTGTTGTATTTTTGATGGTTCCAGCCTTAATCGGACCAGAAAAAGTAGTAGTACCCATGTCAATCTCCTGTCTGGGTTAAGTCAGCCACAGAATGTGGCTGTCAGGGATGAAATCACAATAACACAATCAATAAAAAAAGAAAGGGGCCACCGAAGTAGCCCCTAGTTACAGGGAGGAAGGCATGAAACGCCCACCTCATCTATAACATATGTTACGCTCCGGGGGAACCGAAAACGCAACGTGGGTCTGAGAACCCAAAGCTGTAACGCTCACGCGCTTTAAAGCGCATGTTGCCTGTGTCGAAGTCAGCTTCCATGTTTGTTCTCATTGGAGAACGCTCAAAGTGCTTGAATCCGTTAGGCGCGTCAGTTTTGATGAAGAACGCATCTGGGTCTGTCAAGAAGTGGTTAACAGTGTAACCCTCTGGAAGCATCCCCATGTTGCGAATCGCGTTTACATCATTATCGGCTGTGCCAACACGCAATGTTGATTCCAACAAACGATCTGCAACGAATTGCAGTTGTGGTGGAATAACCATTTTTGTGCCGCGCAGAGCAATAATCATATTACGCTCATCTACGAAGGTTGAGATATCAATCAACGCATTTTCCAACGAAGTTTCGTTGAGGTCAGCCGCTGTTGATGGCTCGTTGCGGAAAGTACCGCCACCTGAAAGTGGGTGCGCAGTTGAGCAAAGCTCAACACCGTCACCACCAGAGAAGTTAGCATTAAACGCGTTGTTTAATACTGACGCCGCTTTAACCTGCTTAGTGTGTGCCATAGAACGCGCAAGCGCCTTCGTATAACGAGCACCAAGACGGTCATACAGGTTGTCTTCGATTGCTTCTTCGGTCAATGCGAATGCGAGAGCAACTGTTTCGTGTGAATAACGAGCAGTGTACGCTTCATTTGCATTGTCGAACTCTACACCAGAACCTTCGGATTTTGTGGGAGCATTCCCAAATCCGACGAGCATAACTTCCTCTTCAAACGCACGGTCTGAAGATTCAGTGTCGAATATTTCCGCATGTTGATTTTCATAGCGGTCATATTCCATGCCGAACAGAGCGTTAAGACCCGGCTCTAGCTCCTTAACGAGTTGTGAACGTGAAATAGCCATAACTCAGTCTCCTTATGCTAGACCCACAGTGCCAGCACTGAACAGGTGGTTGTTGATTTTTACGATCACATTAGTGTTCGCGGTGGCTACATCGCTATTCTCAGGGTCCTGAGAAATGTCGATTGCTTTAAGTGGAAGACCAGCAGTCGTCGCACCCGTTGTGACATCTAGCTCAGTGCGAGAATTACCACTTACGGTACTTCCTGCTGTCGCGTCAACAATGTCAAAGTTGCCAAACAAATCAGCTACAGGGAATGCAGCGTCAGCTTGGATTTCAAAGGTTGCACTTGGGTCATCAACGACATTTGCGAAAATATCTGTCCCAGTTGCACTTGCAGGCCAGTAGTTTGAAAAAATAATATCACCACTAGAATCTACATATGAACAGCCGTTAAATACGCCCAGAATCAAGGCAGTACCACCAGCAGGGGCACGAGTGATTGTTCCGTCAGTGGCGACAAGAACTAAGTCACCTTGGAAAATACTTGTGCTATACCCGGAGGCAATACGATAGCGATTCTGTCTCTGCGAGCTTGTGCTCGTTTTGATTGGGCGAAGGCCGAAAGCAGCGTCTTGATTAGACATCTTTACTCTCCTTCAGAGTTTCCGCGTCCCTTCATTCCAAAGGATACGGAAGATTTACGTTGCGGAGCAAGTTTCGGCATGGCTGAATTGTTTTCACGCATCCAGTCACGATCCACTGCATCCAGTTGATTTTGAGAAACACCTTGATAGTGTTTATTCCGCTGATCAGCCATTTCGACGGGGATACGAGCGAGAACAAGACCACCAACACCAATGGTGCCAGCGTTACGTCCCTCATCTACTACAGGCCCTACATAATCGGGATACTCTTCAGCGCGAACGAGGTCCCAGCCTTCTTGCCGTTTCTTGTGTACGTTAGTTTTATCGTCGAATTCCATTACAGATTCGCGTATCCAACGGTGTTTATAACCGAGGGGGGCTTCTGGAGCTTCCAAGGCAGAACCGGGTCGCCATTCCATTGAACGTTCTGAGCGTTCCCGCGTGTTTGATTCGCGTGGTGTCCTGTTTGCCATTTTATTGACTCCGATTTTCTAATTTTGCGACTTCTTTTGCGTATTTGTCGAGAGGAATCCTCATCTTTTTCGCAAATGCCACTTGACCCGGTGTTAATTCCACCGCCTTTTTCCGCCCTGACTTTACAGACCGTCCGTTTCCAGACGCAGGAGCAACAGTCTGAGCGTTGGACCGTTTCTCCTGAAACTTGTTAGGCATTTCTTTACGCATACGAGAGTCGATTTCTTTGTAGTAATCATCACTCGTAGGATCGAAATCCTCTTCTAATACCAATTGTTCATGGATAGCTTGGGCTGCTCGCGTCATAAGGCGATCCTGTCCAAACCATTGATTTTTGCCCAACCACTTCTCCAGCTTAGGATCAGGAGCCGCTTGCTGTTGCGGAGCCTGCTGTTGTGGAGGGGCCGCTTGTGGTTGAGCTTGTTGATTTTGTGCCGCTTCTTGTTGCTGCGCAATTTTAGCTTTTTGAATACGAACACGCTCTTGAGCAATGGAAATCTTAGAGATTGCTTGCTGCGCATTTGCTACTTTTTCATAATCACCCGCCTCATAAGCCTCTGCCATAGCTTTCTTGGCTTGTGCCTCTTGAGCTTTCAGACGACCTTCGGCTTCAGTGTTATAGCCTTGGTTCATTTTCTCAAGTCGCTGACGCATAGCAGCGTTTTCTTGCTGCATTTGCTGCGCATACTGAACCGCGGCTTGCGCCTCTTCAGCAGCCTGCTTACGTTTTGCGGTTAATTGATTGATTCGACGTTGAACGGAATCACTGTAATTTTCTAACTCATCATCACCAGATGATTTTTCTCGAACATTTGTTCGGGTTGTCTCATCATCGTCAGATAAAACTTCAATAACCTCATCATCTTGATCATCATCAAGCTCAACAGAGGTATTGCTCTCAAGTTCTTCGTTTTCACGAATGTCTTCAGACATAGCCATTTTCCTTGCTCTCAGTTACCTTATACATACGAAATGTCTTTTGGGTCAAGAATCGTAGCGATAATATTATCGTCATTTATAATACGAACCTCAAGTCCCTCCACTTTGAACCTATTTCCACTATATCTTCCTATAAGAACCCAATCTTTCTCATTGCACCAAGGACCATTTGGGAATTTCTGGGTGTCCATATAGGCATCGGGGCCTAGTTTCACGACATAAGCTGCTACCGTAGCAAAAGACTCACGCTCACGAACCTGATCAGGAACGATAATACCGCCTTTTGTCTTTTCGCTAGGGTAATAAGGAATGATAAGAACGCGATAGCCCGTAGGCTGTGGCAGTCTCTCAAGTGAAGAAGCCTCCATCTTGGAAGGATCATCTTCGTTTTTATTTTCCGCGCCTTTGCCAAACGCGTTTTCTATAGGCTTGGGCATTGCCCCTGCACCCTTTATGGCCTTTTCCGCTGCTTTAGCAACGTGCTTTGGCACAAATAACTTTTTAGTCATCTGCGTATTCTATACCTTTCATCGCGGTCCTTAATTCGTCTTCGACGTAGGCCATGCCGCGTATTTCACCTACTAAATACCGATACTCATCAAAAGTTTGTATCGAACCATCCGCGAGCTTGTCTTTAAGACGCACACTGCGCTCGCGTATGCCTTTATATAAATAATCTGCAAGATGTATTGCGTCCATACCGCATATAGTATGCGATTATACGGGAAACACAAGTACAATTACCACAAAATCAGAAAACACCTCGGAACTTCTGGGGTCTAGCTGTTTTGCTAAACCTAGAAACTATTCCACCCTTAGCTTTTCGAACTAGCTTTTTTCTTGACGGGGGCTTTTTTCTTTTTTGAGACTGTCTTAACGCTATCGCTACTGCTTGCTTCTGCGGATACCCCTCCGACACTAGCTTCGACACGTTTTGGCTGATTGTCTGCTGGCTTGACCCCTGCTTCAACGGCATTAGCGTTCCTCCGCGCAACTTTCTTGGCTTTCTCCTGTTCAGCCATCTTCTCTCTTATAGACGATGCCATGTTACTGACCTTTCATACTAGCGTTTAACGCAGCTATATCCCTCTGCGTCTGAATGCGCTCTTCGGCAACCCTAGTCTTGTCAGCTAATGCAGCTTCTGAAACGTCAATTCTTTGCTGTGCAGTAAGAACATCATTACGCTCTCTCTCACGATCAAATTCTTGCTTCGCTTCAAACTCAGATTGCTTGCGCTGTAAGTCAGCAGCTTTTAACTGAAGCTCCTGATTTCGGATATCCACAAGTGGATCAGATTGTGGCGGTGGAGATACTGCTTGCGCTAGTTGCTCAGTCATTTCAGCAATAATCTCAGCAGCACGAGCATCTATCTGCGGCTTAAACTGCAGCATAGGATCAGGCGGCATAGGACCTTGTGGACCCTCCTGTGGAGGCATCATTTGAGCCTGCTGCTGCATCATTTGCATCTGCTCTGGAGGTATCTGGCTCATAATCTCTTGCTGGGCCTGTGCTTCCGCTAATAGCCCAATATGCTCCTGTATGTGGCCTTGCAGCGCCATAATAGCATTCGGGTTAAGCTGCATAGCAGGAGTGGACATAACCGCCATATGAGCCTCTATGTGGGACTCATGGTCTTGATCAGGGAATGCCTGCAAAGGAGCACCCATAAGAGCGTTCTGGTTCTCCTTAGATGGATTCGCAGGCTGTGGCTGTGGAGGAGGAGGAAGTATCGCGTCAATGTTATTAACTCCCAACGCTTCGTACATCTTACGATACGCCTGATATAATCCTTGTGGGCCACCGTGAATCTGCGGATTGGACTGAACCAACTGCAACTCAGTTTGCGCCAAAGCAATACGCTGCGACATAGAAAAAATGTTCGGATCAGAAGACGGCAACACATCAACGCGCTGGTCAAAGTCTTGCACAAACACTTCTGGCCCCATCTGCATGTCAGCAGGATATGGATACGCCTGAATGGTTTCAGCAAATATTTTCGAAAGCAGCTTAAACTCAATCTTTTGAGAATAGTGCAAACGTTTATGAATCGCAGACATAACCTTTGTGCCGCGCTCCATAATCGCCATCGTGGTGCCAACGGGCGTCTCACCGCTCATCTCACCAACCTTCATGTCAGCCATAGATGCAAACCTACGTCCAGCGTCTACAAGCGTTCCAAGAAGGTTATAAAGCGTCCCTGAAGGCTCCTTAAAGGGGAGTGGCATCAAAGAGCCTTGCAGGGTGCCTCCAACCACATCAATATCGCGGAACTCACCCGGTTGAAGGGGATTGTCTTCATCGCGGATACGAGCGCCACGGGCTTTAAAGCCTGCTGGAAGATTGGAGAGCGTGCCTGCATCAATCAATTGACGCAAAATAGAAGTAGAAGCCTGCGCTAAACCGCCAATCATATGCGTTAGCCCCAAGCCATAAAAACCAAGACCCGGCAAAAACTTGTAGTGCACGAAATATTGCTTCGCACGCTTCATTGGGTCCATCTCTGGATAATTGCGACGAACAGACAAAACATCTCCGCTATCAGCAACTATCGTAATAATATAAGGCAAACGCAAACCTGTAGGCTCGCCATCAGCGCCCATATCCTCAAAACCCTCAATGTCCAAAGACGTATGAACCTCATACAAGGTCAATTCTTCAGATGGACCACTAGGATGTACGCCTTGAATATCATCAATAGACTCTTCAACCTCGCCCATCGCAGCAGTGTCACTCTCAGATTCTCCGGGCAACTCAATGTCACGGTAAAATCCAGTTAGCTGCAACTTGCGAACCTCATTAGAATCCATCGTAATACGATGCGTAATCCGCGGTGATGACATCAAATCAGTCGCGCCATAAGGCACAATCATATCTTCAGCATGAATGAATTTACTAACCGCACGCCCCTTGAGCGGGTCAAAGTAAACTTTCTTAAAAGTCGATCCAATTACTGGAAGATAAAACAGCATTTGATCCAACTCAGGATCATACTCTTCCATCTCGTAAGTAATCATATAATTCATGTAATCCTTGACGCGCTCAGACTGCTTAACAAGCATTTCATTCTGCGCACCAACAACAGAAGTACGAACAGGACCAGTGGCTGGCAATAACTCACGATATGCCTGCGCCTGAAACTGCGTAACACTTTCAGCCAGCAATGGATGAATAACCCCAGAAGACCCCTCAAACGGCTCTGAACGCTCCTCAGTCTTCATGCCAAGAAACTCTAAACCGCGCTTATATGTATCTTCCCAATCTTCACGAGCAGCTAAATCATCCTCAATAGAACCAACCAAATCAGATGAAATACGACCAAGCTCGGCCTCATCAACAACCTCCGCTAAGTTGCCGTCAAAGCCCACATCTACAATAGGAGCTTGCTCCTCTTCATATTCACCAATAATCGCACTGCCGTCATCAAACTCAGTAACTCCGGGCTGTGCAGGTAAATCAATTACATTCTGAAGTATTTCTTGCTCTGGAATCATAGGAGCTTCAGGTAAGCCACCAGAACCCAATCCACGTTCGACTGCCATTAGAAAATATCCCTCTCGTTACCCTCAATCGGCTCAAGCGTGTTGATATCATCAAAATCTGTTATTGGACCTCCACTCTCCCAAGCATCACAAACGTTTTCAGCTTTACAAGCGAAGTCAAATTTTACGCAATATCCAATACCGTCAACATC
>Ga0208767_1002524_pt1 | contig 13801 bp, 14 predicted proteins | sample VirMetDEL_Mar_21_FD_184514 | JGI IMG/M metagenome (GOLD analysis project Ga0208767, IMG submission 184514) | Aqueous microbial communities from the Delaware River and Bay under freshwater to marine salinity gradient to study organic matter... | ecosystem: Environmental > Aquatic > Marine >... | reverse complement strand
GGACAACGCGAGACATACTGCCCGTTTGTTCTGCTGCTGATATCCGATTAAGTGATTGCTGTAAGCTCTCAAAGTTACCAACACTTAGTGGTGTTATGTCCAGGCCTTCACGCTGTAACGCTGCCAGTGCCGTGGCATCATCACTCAACCCAAACCGTGCAAGTGTCTTTTCCATATTCCCAAACTGTGCTGGGAACTCTGCTTTTATGTTACTCAAGTCCAAGTCATTTGGCATTTCTGGAAATGCTCGATAATCATCAAGCAGGACGGGGGTGTCCATGCCTTCAGTGGTATCGGCTAATGCTGCATAGGCTGCCTTTGCTTGGTCTTTAGTCATGCGCTTGCGGTCTGTTAGGGCATCTTTGATTGATGCACCTAATGCGTCATTGTCGATGTTACGGTCAACAAAGCTACGCAAATGACTTTCTAGGTCTTGGCTCTTTTCAACCATTAGGCCGCGCATACGTGCTGGCGCTTCACCCGTGGCCGTTTCCATAAGTTGTTGTTCTGCTCGACGCGCTTCAGTGGTTTGCAATATATCTCCACGAGTAGGTTGAACCCCTGCCTCTTGGAACCGTTGCAATCGCTCTAATTGATCAGCGTCGATACTAGCTATTTCATCTATATCAGCGTCAGTAAAATCTTGCTTTCTTAATGCTTCCCTAACTTCTGGCGTAAGGACGTTATCAGCACCTGTGCGTCTAACCTCATCAACTAACGCAGCTTTCTTGGCTTTCTTAGCGATGCCAAGGCCAAGTATTTCAGTAACCGCTGCTGGTATTGCAGCACTCACAGCGCCTAGAGCTGGGCCACCTATAGCGTAACCAACATCACCTGTCGCTTGCTCTGCAACATCAAAGGCTTTACCGACTGGCGCTAAGGCAGCGCCAGCAGCGCCAAGTATTTGTTGCCCTGATTCTGTTCTCGGCTGGTACATCATTCCTTCTTGCACTGACCTAACCACACCGCCAGCCCTTTCAGCACCTACGAACGGCATAGAGGCAAGCCCAACCAACCCAGATACAGGTTCAGCAAGTGCAGCGGTGCCAAGTGTTGCAACTGTTTCGTAACCTCCAGCTACACCCTTGACGAATTCTTTCGGTGCCTGTAAAGCGCCCTTAATGGAACCCTCCAGCCAACCCATATTCTCTTGTGGTTGAGGTGCAGTAGGTGTAACCGGTTGAGGCGCAACAGGCTGAGCTTCAGCCGGTAATGACTGTAAAACCTTTGCGGCCTCTTCTTGCGATAGGGTGCCATCGATAAGTCTTTGGCGAACACGCTCAATAACGGCCTGCCTATCTATTTGCTGGGTCATTTAGATAGCTGCTCCATGATAAAGGCATCAACGGCATCGGGTGCCATGCCTTGCGGTTGCTGAACCTCTTGAACTTCTTCTGTCTGAACTTCAACTTGGCCATCAGGTGTTTGCATAGTCAAGTACATATTGGCCTCAAAAGCACCGCCAGACTGTAGGGCTAATTCCCTGATCTTCCTATTCCTCAATGTAGACTTGCTTTCAATAACTTCGGGCGAGTCTCCAGGCATTGGAAAGTACTTCTTAATTTCTTCACTAGCCTCATCAGCACCGATAACAGCGCCTGACTCTTTACGTAAGGCAGCTCGAACAAACTCTGTGGCCTGAGATACGTAGACTTGCTCCTCTGGAGTCAGCATTCGCTTTGCAGCTTCATCGGTCATTGATCCAAAGAAGCCTATAAAGCCATCACCACTAGGCGTTAATGCTGCTCTTATAGCTCTACTTGTCGGGTCTATACGGCTTTCGATTTCAGACAGTTGGTTGTTTGACTCACCAAGTCGCATGGCATAACCAGCGTTTGCCAATTGCTGACTATTGGCGCCAGATAATAACTGCCTAGCTTCTTCAGGTGATTCGAACTCACCAATGCGGTCAAAGCCTGTCGGTGCATCTTTAGCAGGGCTGACGCCAAGGAATTTAACCTCCTGGGATCTGAGGTCAATAATGGCCTCTTCTGGCTTACCGGTATCTGGGTTGATTAAAGTTCTAAGAGCAGTCAATCCAGCCGCCTGACCTTTGCTATAACGATCTTCAACCGCTTCTTTAAATTCTGGTGTTCCTGGCTGCATACCAGCCGCTTGCAGGTCTTTAGCGAATGCGCTTAGTTCTTGCTGGGGAACGCCAACACCCGCTAATGGCGATAGTGTAGCGATACCCTGGGATAATGATTGATCTGTCAGGTCTTCTGGTGTGATCTGGCCTAGATTTATGCCAAACTGTGCATATCTATCAGCTTGATTAGCGATGGCTTGCTGACGTTGCTCGTAGGGCAGTTGTGACAAACCTTGATACAGTTCAAGCTCACGTTTAGCTTGTAGCTCCTGGAGTTTTTGTAATCGCTTTTGCTGAGCAATATCAGTTTCAGCGCCAAGCATTTGTTGTTCTGCTTGAGCTAATTCACGATTTTGACGTGCCTGATCTGCTTGCTCTTTTAGGCTCATTAAGCCCTGAGCAACCTGCATTGTTCGGCCTAATCCATATTGTTGTGTCATGTCAGCTCCTGGTACATTGCCAAGCCACCTAGATCAGATATGCCACCCGCTATTGCATCAGTATAAGCTGAACGCTCACTGCCTGCCGCCTCACCCATAGTGCCGGCCGCACCTAATCTTGCCTGGCCGATACCATAAAGCTGATTGCCGACTTGCGAGCCCAGGTTAGAGTAAATGTTAGCGCCTTGCTGAATCGCTGGCGCACCCATCCCAACGAGGTTTTGAAGTCCTGCGAATCGTTGACCAACAGCATTTTGCATAATTTGAGGCCTGATAGCCGCCAGTGCATTAACAGTATCTGATGTTCTTAATGCCCCAGTGGCTGACGCTGTTCTGGCAGTGGTCTGCTCTGCCTGTTCAGCCATCCGACGACCGATATCACTGGACATATAGCCGCGTGCGTATTCATCTTGAGCTGTGGAATCAAGAAACTGTTGGTACTGTTCCAATCCTGTGGCGTAAGCCTGTTGGCCAGGGGCAAGTAACTCCTGAGCTTGGCCAGCTTGCTCCATCATGAACTGCTGCGCCTGCTGCTGGTACTCATCCAGGGAGATAAGGCCTTGCTCTAAAGCGCGTTGCAATTCTTGCGCTCTCTGGCTTTGGCCTTGTGCTCCGAACATACTACCGACTAGACCAGCTGTTGCACCTAATGCTAATAGTGGTAACGCCATATCGAACCCCTAGTTAATAGGTTAAGTCTATCATATCAATTGGATCCATTCATCGTCTGTGCCTGGGGCTGGACTGAACCATAGTTGATTTGTTGATGTGTTTACGTAAAAGCCGTTTAGTGTTGCCGTAAAATTACCATTTGGATCAGCGGCAGTGCCAGTCACAGCTTGTAACTCACGCTTTAACCCCAGGTAATCATCAGCAATGTGTGCAGGCCAACCGGCTTGCTCTAAATCAAAGTAACTTATTAGGTGGTCTTGTCTGCTCATCTTAGTTCGCACCCCGATAATGTCGTTACATCTGAGGAGAACCCGCGAAGCTTCAAGCCAAAGTAATGCGGATAATAGCCAAGTCGCCGCGCAATGACTCTTTGCGTGTAATTACCTTGGCCACCTGTCGATATTATTTTTTCTGGCCCATAAGCAAAGCCATCTTTGGTAGTTGACACGAATATACTGGGGCTTGCCGTTGTGTTGGTTCCGGCGATTGTATCAACTTCCATTTCATTAATGGTTCGACCAACCTTAACTATCGGCGTGTAGCATTCCCATTGGAGGTCGGCACCGTACTGCGTGCATAACGTTCGGTTTAGCTTACCAATAGTCGTGTCTTGCTTATCGCCATAAATCCACGCTGACGCCGCACTAGATACTGTCCTGGGGTCATACACACCATTGATAGCTCTATAAGTCTCACCGCCACTCTTCCAGCGGTACCAGATGTTCTGGCCAGATCGCTGAGAAAAGGTGTAGTCATAAACTAAAACATCGTTCGGCAAGTGGCATATAATAAGCTGCTGATCTCGTGTATCGCGGTATTCAATCAACATGCTTTCTAGGTCTTCATCGGAATAAGTATCGATGATTGAGTCTATTTCACGAGTAGCTACATTGGTGTATGAGTTGGTTAGTATGTAAAACGATGGTGATTTTTCTTTAGAGCCACCGAACACAAAAAAGCGACCATCCCCAATATTGGCTTTGGCTCTAGGCCCAACGATACCAATCGGGATTGCTGCGTTAGTTATGCGTGAAAATGGGAATGACGTTCTATTCGGGTCATTGTAAAAGCGTTCTGTGGTGTACCTATTGAACACCATCAGTTTATTGTCTGTAGTCTTTTCTAGGCCAACAATCTTATCGGGCGCAAAGTCAGAGCCAGCAAACGTAGCATCAAAATTTTGCTCTGCCAGAATGTCGGTGTTATATAGATTTGTGCCGTCAGTAAAGATGTAAAAGCCATCGATCCAAGTTAAGTCTATGAGTGGATCTGCACCACCTGGACGTGACCTATCTTGCAGTTTAGCGCCTGGGGGGTCATTTGGTAGATATCGCTGGTAATTCCCGTCAGCTATAAATGCTATTGAGTTAAATGACGAGGCGAACTTAATTTGCTCATTACCGCCTAGATCATTGTCAATGTCAGCATCGACTGTAACGTTCCCGAACTGGTCTAACTCTATGATTTTATTGCCACTAATTCTAACGTGTGTCTGGAAATTGTCTGACCAGTAACCACCTCTATCGATACCCTGGCCAGTGGCAAAGGCCTCAAGGCCATCGAGGGTACGTAAGAACCCTGGCGAGCCTGCTGAATCCTGGACAAAGCCAACCATGTTTAGCGGCAGCGCATCACGCCATTCAGCATCCAAGTCGGTTCGGGTACCCTTGATGAGAGGTAGCTTCACTCTGTTATTTCCTCTCCGCCATCGTCTTCTAGGAAGTCATTAAACGTCTGGATATTGTCGTAATACTCGTAATACTTACCGCCGTAAGTTGAGCCATTGCCTTGGCCAAGTGGCATGCGATTAGGATACTTGACTCGTTGAGTTGATATTGTTCGAGCGTTGATTGTTTGCATTCCACTGGCAGCCATAGCCCTAGTTGATTGTGATGCCTCTTTTCCAAAATAAGGAGCAACATCAACAGCAACCGAAGCAACAGCACCGCGTACAGCCCAAGAAGGTAAACCTGTTTCACTGGCAGGGTCTGGGTTGTCTTCTGAATACCAGCTGACTCGACGGCCAATAGCTGAATTCTGAGAAAACCAATCTTCTGTATATTTGAGCACGTCTTGTGTTTCTTCTGGCGTGGCCTCAGTGAAGTTAGTATTCACTGCAAGAAGCCTCAGAACGCGCTCTGCAAAATTACTTTTCGTTAGCATCTTTAATCAACTTGGCTAGTGTTTTGTGGTGTACCGGCTTACCGTCCTGCTCTACCTCAATGCCCAATTCTAACGCTTGCTCGACCATACTCTTAGCTTTCGGCTTATCAGCGACTTCAATGTTCGGAGTCTTTGACCAGCCTTTAGCAAGCAATGGTTCGACCTCATGGTTATGCACTGGTCGACACCATGCGCCATCAACTTGATAGCAGCCGTCATCTGGATCTGTAGTGAATAATGTGATCATATTCAATCCTAGTAAAAGGGGGCCAAAGCCCCCGTCAACATTATATCTTAACTGCGTTACCGTTTCGGCTTGGATCTTTGTTCACGACACCGTAGCGTGTGAATAGTCGAACACGAGCATTCAACGTCGAGATACTAGCATCGTATGCCATATACAGGTCGATACCGTTACTTAAAGTTGTTCGCTCCACTTTCATGCCGTCGAACTCACTCAGTAATTCAAGCGGCTCACGTCCGTTTACAACACAGATTGAGTCGTTAGCCATAAACTGTGAAGCACGCCCGCCGTTAGCATTGACTTTACTTACAACCATAGTTGCAACAATAGCTGTTGAAATATTGGCGTAGGCTGCCTGCTCGTCAGTGATGCCCGCTTGGTCTGCTGCGATAGGCTTAGGATATACAGTGATATCGTTAGTATCTACAGCGATGATGCGGAAAGTCATCAACTGGCCTGTATCTGTCTTATCAACTTGGCTAACAGAGTTAACGCCAGCGAAAGTAATCACATCACCGACTTGATAGTTAGCCGCAGAAGTTAAGCTTACAACGCCTGATCGATAATCGATGTTCTGCGGAGCGCCCGAGACAGTCTGGAAGCCTGCTGGAACTTCAGTTACATCAGATGCCACTGTGGTAGTGGTTGCATTCTGACGAGCGACAACTGTACCAGCGTAGGCGTTACGATAAACGTCAAAGCCTGCTACGTTCTCGCCAACCATTGCAGTTGCATAAGCTTCTTCAGAGCGGTTATTCGGGTACACGGTACGTGATGCCAAGTTACCCGCCACAAGCTGTGAAGTCCGAGGATCAAGCAAGAAAGTTGTGCCATCACCAACGTAAGATTGTCGTTCAGTCAGAATCGTATCTGCTTGAGCTACAAAGTCAAAATCAGCCGAACTTTCTTCGTAGTACAGCGACCCTTTATCTGCGATCTCTGCAACGATACGAGATTCCATATCGCCAGCAATACGAGTCTTAGAAGCACGAACAGAACGCTTCATAAAGCCCTCATCACGCAATTCAGAGATATTGTACTCCATGAAATCACCGCGAGGAGCATCAATTTGTAATGGGTAAGCCTGTTCAATGCCAGAGGTTTCATTACCTGTCTGGTCGCGCCCTACAAGTAGTGGACGCTGTTGCTCAACATTGCGCCAGTAAATGTCATTGGCGTTTTGTTGAGTATTGATATCAACTGAATCAACTTCGACCAACTCAGTAACAGGCATTGATTTCTCAAGCTGTTCGCAAGCCTCGTCGTAAAATGTAGCAATGATTTTTCCACTATTTAAAGCCATGATATATCACCTTTTTAGTTTACCGTGACCCCTGCCGCTCTAGCTTCTCTGCGTACCTTCAAGGCTTCGCTCATAGAGTTAGCTGCATCATATTTCTTTTGCCAGTTCTGTGTGGTTTGGCTACTGCCATCACCGACTACAGGTTGATCTGGCTCAAGGGTCTTAGTTTGTTTACGTCTGTTTGGTTTAAGTGTTGCCGAAAGCTGCGCAATCTTAGTCACTGCTTTCATTCCCGTCGGATCGCTCTGTAGAGTTGCTTTGAACTCTGCAAATGCTCCTGGGTTTTTCGAAAAGTAAAACGCCACCGCTTCAGAGCCTTGGCCAACAGTATCAAATAGATACAAGCCGCTAGACTCAATCCCAGTCAACTGGTCAATTTCATTGGTCACATTAGCTACCGCGTCAGCCGTGGCATTCAGATCGACTTTGTTCTCCTGGGAAAACTTAGTTATTCGATCCGCCATTGCTTTGGCTTGAGCATCCACTTGTTGATGGAACTGCTGTGCTTGCTCTGCCTGCTGTTGCTTCTGTGCCTTCTCCGCTTCAACGTCTTGATAGTACTTGCGTACAGCTGACTGATACTTTGCTTCATCGCCATTAATATCAGAACTGTACTTATCAGGAAATATGGGGCCACTGTAAGTGGTCTGAGCCGCTGGTACTGCCTGGGCTTGACCGCCTTTGAGTGCCGTTAATTCCTGACGTAACTCATCAATCTGTTTCTGCGCTTCACTAACCTGTTGTTGTGCTTCCTGACGTTTACCTTTTTCTTTACGAAACTTATGGTACAACGCTTGATCAGGTGTTGGGTTTGCGGGTTTAGATTCCTCGCCTTCCAAGACTAATTCGAACTCGCCTTGCTCTTCCTCTGTGCTTTCTTCGGAAGCCTCAACTACATCAGTGGTCGGCTGTTCAGTCTCTTCTGCTTGAATCTCTTCGTTCTGCTCTTCTGACATAAAGGTTAACCTCTTTACTAGGTGACATAGATGGCCGCTATGTTCGGTTATCGTGATAGCCCACGACTGGCATTACTTGATTATATAATAGTTTTAGTCTATTGCACACGCATTGGTGCTGGCATGAGTGCAGCCGCTACCTTCCCGACGTTATCCAGCTCATTACCAGTGACTTCACTAGCTGCCTTTTCTGCTTGTGCTTGCGATAGATTGTTTTGAGCCAACACTCGTACTCGCTCCGTTTCTGCTTTATATGCTTTGATCTGGTTGTCAGTAGCCTTGCTCTGTGCGTTTGAAATGGCTGTAATTTTATCCGACTGACCTTTTTCCTGCTCTGCTAAAGCCATTACCATAGCTGGATCTGGCTGTGGCGGCTGCTGTTGTAGTTGAGCAATCATTACCTCTTCTTCTTCGGTCTTAGGCTCTTCAATGCCTTGAATAACAAGCTGACGTCTAGCGTATTTAGCCATACCGTCAGATCCTGGCCCCGTTAAAGTTGCCAAGTAACTAAGCAAAGCAAGCTGACCTTCTGGGGTGCCCTTCAACTCACCTGCAAGCAATCTAAGCTCTGTTTGAGACTGCTCACGCTGAGTCATATAGCTAGGCCCAGTATCAACGTACACATCGAACGAACCTTTGGTTAGGTCATTCAATACAACCTCTTCTCCTGTCTGCTCATCGAATACAGTCTCCATGATCATAACTTGTTGCTCTGTGCCGTCTTCCCCGACAATAGTGGCCTCTTGAGGCATTACGTGGATTTCCTGAGCCATTGACGCATAGACACGACCGCAATGCTTCATTGCTAGTGCAGCGGAGTTTTGGAACAAGAACGCTTCCAAGTTAGATGACTGTTGAGCTGCCCTAATTTGGCCTTCAGTAACTTGGCTGGACATCATTTGATCCATCGACATCGAGCCGCCTGTAACCTCTGCGGTATTCTCTTTAATCAATGTCATTAATTGTGTCAATGCTGGTGGCATTCCCGGGGGGGTCTGCTTACCAACAGCGCCAAGCGGTAACGGGCTGCCATCTTGTCCAACAGCGTTTTGTAATAGGTAAGGTAAGTCATTATCGACACCTGAGTCCTGATACATCCATTCATGACCCATGATCTGCTCAGGTAGAAATATGTCTTTTTCCCTTGGGCCAAGCATAACGATGTCAGCTAAGTAGCTCATTAATGCGTTATTTAGTCTTAGTTGGTCTTGAGCGTCGTGATAGATACCGCGCCATACTTCACGGCCCTCAACAAATGACCAGTCGCCAAAAAACTGAATGACAGGGATATACTCGCCGGCCACCTCAGTTTCTTTAACTATGTCGCGACCCGTGCAAATGTATTTCTTAACAACATAGCGGTCTTTCCATTTTCGGCCGATCTCATTAAACCCAGCCAACACCAGCTCGTCTTTAACGTTTTCGATCTCTGACTTGTAATAAGCCTTGCGCTGACCAAATGGGTCTTCATAGATGACCACACGCTCCCGCTTCATTTCTTTGAAATAGAACTCACCAATATTAAATTCTTCTTTCTTTCCACCACGGCGCCCACCACCAATAGATGAGCTGGACGGGCTCATAAAGTCTGACGGGTTTTTGTATTCTTCATAATCAACCCCGATTTGATCACAGTACCGCTCCCACCCGGACTCGGTAAACGGGGTCAAGATGCAGCACCACATGGCGTCCGATCGATCTTTATTTGTCGAGTTGTCATCCCAAAATACACGGTTGTTCGCTTCATTGATTGGAGCTACACCGATGCGCAATGTGTCATCGAGATCATTAAACTTACTTGCGTACTCTGTTACCAATCGAAACGCACCGTTACCACAGTCCACCATATCCATTACAGCGGTCTCATAAGCTTCCTCGCCGCGCTGGGTTACATCAGCTCTGTATAATCCCGCCAACGTACCACCAGCATCAGGATCTGCACCGTCGCGAGGTTTGAATGAAACACTTGCGGGATTAGCCCAAAGCTCTGCAAGGATCTTGTTTCTGCGGGGTTTGATAATGTCGAACTGACCGCGAAATCGAGTTCGAACATGATCACCGAAATCATCAGCCCATTGATTTTCGCGCCCGAATACCAGCATCTGGCTAGATTCATCACGTGTAGCAGACGTTCGGCCTGCGCTTCGACTGATCTTTTCGGTAATCTCTTTTAGTTCCATTATTTCCGCCCGTATACACGCATGGGACGCGGCTTAACCGCATTAATGTTAGCTATTTTACCATGTAATGCAAAAGACATCATAATCGAGTCAGATAGATTCGGGCTTGCGGTCTTCATTTGATCCTTTCGCATGATCTGTATTTTGCCATTACCGTTAGGCTTTTCTGGTATACGGCATAACTCAGAGCGTAGTAAATCTATACAGTCAATCTCACTCGATATGCTGATCAGGTCATCGGGGTTGATATAGACCCCATCTTTGATTGCTTTGTATGTGTTATAGAATCTATCTCGAAGCATCCAATAGTATTGCGATCTCTTATTATAGAACGAGTGCTTATTACTTCGGCCTTGCGCCCCTTCGTTCGTTGGCTCGTATATAGCTTCAGGATGGTCTACGCCCTCTGAACCCCTGAACATGATTTGTTCGATGTTCTTGCCGCTTAGATTCTCAGCTACTTGCCGCCTCAGACTTAGACCTAACCCGTCACCGTCCCACACAAACGCATCAGCATTGTTTCGTATTGCGTAGCCTGTGGCTTGGTCTAGGCCTTCATTAACGTCACCAGTACTAATAGACTGCGCATCAAGTAATAAGCTGCCATGCCTCATTATCAAACCCTTGTCATCACTACCAAGATCAGAGGGGTCATGCGATACCACTTTCTTACCTGTTGGCTTCCACTTCATTTTTAGATGAGCATCAATGCACGCGTCGAACCACTCGGGCAGTATAATTGAATTCTCTACTTCATCCGAGTAATCGCCTAACCAAATGTGTCGGTACTTGGCCCGTGGCAGGTTTAGGTCATCATCTTGTCGCTCAGATTCTAGCTCGGGCGGGAACCACGGATTGTCATTGTAGTTAATCTGCACAACCATCAGGTGTTTGTCTTCATAGTAACCATGCTTAGCCAGGTCTTTCTCTGCTCGCTTGAGGTATCTCTGTGATACAGGGTCATTACTACTACCCCTATTCATTGTTATCCAGATCTCAGGCTGTTTGTCGCCTGACTCAATGGATCTTACAGACGGGGCCAATAGACTTAATGACTTCTCAGATAATGTCTGGCCCTCCTCTACCCAGAACACATCAATGCCTGCAATAGACTTGATTGACTCTGGGTTCCTGGCTAAGCCCTTATAGATAACACTCCCGCCGGATGCGTGAAGGATCTTGTTTGATTGTATCTCAAAGCCTGGTATGTCGATTGACTCTATTCTGTTCTCTATCAAGTGATGTACTGAATCATCCATAGAGTTTTGGAACTCTCGACCGCAAGCTATCTTTTTGCCTTTAGCGCACTCTGCTGCCAGTACCGATGCTACTGATATTGACTTGGCACCACCCCTACCGCCAACCATGATCTTTATACGCTTTGGCTTGGTGAATATAGGTGTCAGCTTCTCTGGATATTCAATCGGCTTCACGAGGCGCTACCGGCTGTAATATGATTGGCCCTAGTGCCGCACCATCTTTACCACTAATCTCTGTCTCCTTGCTTTCCTTGTACCCTTGCTTGCCTAGCATTAGCTTTGAGATATTCGCATTCAAGTCATTCCTAAGTGCGCCAGTGATCAGCATAACTGCTTGCTTTTGGTTGCAAAGCTCCAATATGTCCGAAAATTGCTGACAATCATCACGTGCTGCCCAATCGTAGACGGTGCTCCTGGCTTTACCGATATACATGCAGAGGCCTTCAATTGTCGGTACCTCTTGATCCATTTCCATGAACCCGCCATCGACGTAAGCCTTTGATTTCTCTATGATTTCCTCAGTACACTTGTGTGAATGCTTGGGTCTGCCTGCCATATCAATTACCTCTTAAATGCGGATTGGCCCGCACTGCCTTAAACACCTAGTTTTATGGTTTGGTCTGCTGTGTCAACCCATAATTCATAAGCTGCCGCGCCTGCTGCAACTTGACTTACTCCTGATTTCAGGCTGTATGCGAATACACCTCCATCGCTAGCCACCTCAAATCCTACTAATGGCGTTACGATTGACTCTATGTATGCTTCCATTGCGCTCTGAGTTAAACGATTGATGTCGCCTGCTGATACCTGCACCAACAAAGTATCGCCTGCATCATATGTGCCTTTCGGTGTGTAGCTGCCATATCTAGCCATAGTCTATACCTCCTCACTCAAGTATAGCGTAACTGAACTATTGTCGTTACCAGCAAAAGTTTGTATGGCACAAACGAGTATGTCACCTGCTGTAATATAGAAAGGTGCGACCGCTTGGTCAGGATTGACAATAACATTCTTGCGCTCGATATCATCCCACTCGCTTAGTATCAATTGCATACTACCGCGATCAAGCTGAAAGGCATTGTCGAGTAATGAAGCATTTCCGCCTATTAAGTATTGAGCTGTGGAGTCTGGAAATGCTGTCCAAGTTAGGCCATCTAAATTGCTAGCCTCTGTATCTCTAACTGCGTAAATCTGTACCGCAGCCTCGTCTCTAGTCCAAGATGAAACTCTACTAGCAACTATGTCCCTCGTATTCTCTATACTGCCACCGCCATAGCTTACCAATCTAGGGATCTTCACCCCGATCATGGCAGTTCCAGTGCTTGTAGCTGTAATCAATGATGATCCGGTAGTTATTGATTCGAATTGGCGTCCTTCGAGCTTGCCGCCTTCGCTGGACACATCAACGCACCCGACCCTAAGAAGCGCATTAGTTGTTGTATTTGTTATGCTTTCGAACCCAGCTGGCAATCCAGGCTGTCTAATCGAGGCCTCAGTGAGCGTTCCTAGATTCTTCTCCTGGTAAACCTTAGCTAAATTGACGTAAAAATAATAATCGCCAGCGGAACGCCATTGATACTGAATGTCATATACGTTGTTTTTTGAGGGATCAAAAGTAGCGGGGAGCAAGCTCGTTATGTCCTGCTTGTTTTCCTCTACGCCGTTTGACTTCCGCACAGCGTACATAGTCCAGCCAACACCATCGCCTTCAAGCTGAAAATACACCCCGTTATCATCTTTAAATATACCAAATCTACGAACAGCATCTAATTCTGGCGAAGGTAAAATGACAGATACTGAATATATATGGCCTCTGTTGGGCTGATAGCGTGGGTGACGCTTAGAAAATAGCGCGCTACCATCACCTGAAACTGTTCCGCTAGCCACCTCTAAGATGTTATTGACCGACGAGCATAGCGTGCCAGTCTGTGGAAGTGGTGCATACACTCCACTAGTCACAGAATATTCTTCCCACACCCTATTAGGTACGTCATAAGTAAAAACGCCGTGCAGTAATGAATAATCCAAAACTACTTTCTGACGACCCCAGGCATCAAGGTTAATACCAGTACCCAGGCCCCTCTCTATGTTCTGTCTATTTTCGTATGACTGCACAATTAATCCCTCAAAGTGGGTAGTACGGCTGCCAAGGGAACCGCCTAAATTTAGTTCTAATTACCGGACTTATATCACCATTACGCCAAGTGATCGTGTATGCCGTCAGTGTACCAGCCACATCATTCCTGTACTGGAATGTGAATGTTGTTAAGTCTGTTGTTATAGCACCGGCAGCGCTTATTGAAGTGTTTCCAGTCGTTGGGAAATACCAAGATGAGTCAGTGTTCGAGGGTGCTGGCAAGGTTGGCAATTGCGTCGTTATGAGTTGATACAGATAACTTGCTGTTACCGTGTCAATGCTGGCTACGACTGTGTTTGTCCAACCTGCTTTTACGTTTAGCGTCGTTGTTGTGCTTGCACTCTCTGTGCCGTTTGAT
>Ga0208767_1002523_pt1 | contig 13811 bp, 16 predicted proteins | sample VirMetDEL_Mar_21_FD_184514 | JGI IMG/M metagenome (GOLD analysis project Ga0208767, IMG submission 184514) | Aqueous microbial communities from the Delaware River and Bay under freshwater to marine salinity gradient to study organic matter... | ecosystem: Environmental > Aquatic > Marine >... | reverse complement strand
TAGGTGTTGTCCGTTACCGTGATGTCGAAGTTGTACTTCTGGGACTTCATGAGAAATTTGAAATGATGTTGAAGGCACGATCGACGCCCTTCAGGTTGGGGTTGGTTTCTTTCTTGAATTCTGCCTTCGGCAAAACGCGGTCCGGGCTTGCGGCCGGGGCCTCCTCCAATTTGGCGAGGCGGGTATTGATAGCTTCGAGGGCGATAGCCATCTCATGGGTGAGGTCTTGCAGGTGACTGGACATCTCCTCTTTCTTGGGCTCCTCCTCCTCGGCTTCCACTTCGACCTCCTCGGTGGGGGCCATCGCTTCTTTGACCACCTCGACAATCTCGGCGGCTACCTCTGGGGAGATTTGGAACTTGTCGACGAGGGCGGCCTTTACTGTTGCCATCTCGTCCTTCTCCTCGTCATCCATCATCTCGTCCTTCTTCTCCTCTTCCTCCATCTCGACGACCTTGGAATCGGCGTCTACGTTCAGGGTGCCACCGTCGGACAGTTCATACGATCCGGCCTCCAGGGGAGCGGCCTCGCCATCCTCAGAGAGGACACGGACGGAGGCACCAGCGGAGAACGCTTCGGCTTCGGTGGCAACAACACGCCCGTCGTTGAGGCGGGCTTCGGCGTAGAGGTCCTGACGCTCTGCCTCGACGACAGACTTGACGGCCTCCTTGAGTTTCTCAATTACGGACATGGGTAGTGTTTTCGATTCGGGATATAACGTCGATTCAATCGTTTGAAAGGAGTGGGTCGAGCTCTTCGTGGGTCTCGCAGGGCATAAACATAGTACGCCCGTTAATCTCGTGGGGATGGTGGCCTTCACACCCTAGCGCCGAGGCCATGAGTTCGGCCTCTAAGGGGGTCCCGAAGAGGGGCTTGCCGTCTAGGAAGGCAATCGGTTCCAATACGTCACGAACGGCGGCGGCAATGGTCTCGATGGTGATATCCTCCATCTTAACCAACTTGTCTATAAAGTACCCCTCGATGGAGAACCCCCTGTATTTTTTGTCTTTTACGTCGCTCCACACCTCGCCGTTATGCACGCGGACGGAGACCATCCACGTACCGGTCGGGACATCGAAGCCATAGACGGCGGCCTTGTCGCGGTCCTTGTCGGCTACAATCCAGCTCTCGAAGATGGAAAGGCCGTCGACCTTGGTCTGATGCTCTACGGTATACTCTCCGTTGCGCTTCTGCCGCATGAAAAGTTCGGCGGCCTGCTGCACCGTCTCCTTCGAGAAGTACACCTCGAACTCCTCTTGCTTGACGTCATCCCACCGCGGGATCATCTTCTCCGGAATCAAGGCCGGACCGATTAGGAGCTTCTTGTCTTCGTCGACCTTGGCGAGGGTGAGCTTCTGGTCCTTGTTGAAGTACACGAAGTTCTCCTCGATGGCCGGGAACTTCACGAGGCTGATAGCCTCCACCCCGAAATCGTCCTGCTCCTCATCAATCAATAACTCGACGGTCCTCATAGTGTGGTCTGAATTTGTAGCTCCCGATTTAGGGCTTGCTTGTTGCTGATCTCGTTCTCTACTACATATGCCCGCACGGGTTCCGGTGTGGGGGTCTGCTGGTTCGGGATGAGGGAGCCGACATCGACCCCGACGGATTGGGTACCTCCACCGATGCCACCGCCGCCACCACCTCCGCCACCTCCGGCCGAACCTCCTCCGGTGAATTGCTGGGATTTGATTTTGGCTACATTGGCCAATCCAGCGGCTACGGCGATACCTGCGGCAATGGTTGCGCGGGCAGGGGCGTCCGGTGTTGGGACGGCAAGTTGTGAGGCGTATGCCTTCTGTGCGGCTTGGTACGTGCTGACTAACGTCTCCGCGATGCTTATCGCCTTGTTGCGTTTAAATGCCTTCCGTTGGCCCTCCTCGGTGTCTTTTGCGAACGCTGTCGTCAAGTCGCTGAGGATGGAGAACGTTGACGCGCGGGCGCTTTCCATCAATTCGGCACGTTTGGCTTCGTACGCCTCTACGTCGGCGAGGGTCTTCGCGTTGTTCTCCTGTTGGCGGGCGCGATCCTCGTCGTCGAATTTCTCATACAACGCCCGGCGAGCTTCCAGCCTGCGGCGTTCAATGTCTTCTAATAGTTCCGCGTTGCCTTCGGCATCGACAGCCAACTCGTTGTAGCGTTCTTCGAGGGCCAGCTTTTCCTGTTCGCGGGCGCTCATGCGCTCCGCGGCTAATTGCTGGGATACTTTGCGCTCTCGGTCGGTCTTTTGCTTTGCGTCATCGGCAGCTTTGGCGTCGTCTTCTTGGCGGAACTTCTCCCGCAGGGCCGCGAGTTCCGTATCGCGCTGGGTCTCGATTTGCGCGATTAGTTCGGCATTATCTCCGGCCTTGTCGAGCTGGGCGTTGTAGAAGTCTTCGAGCGATAGTAGCTCCTTGGTCCTTGCGTCCAAACTGGCGCGATCACGCTGATCCAAAGCATCTATGATTTCTTGCTCTGCCTTGGTGATTGCGGCGGCGGCATCCTCTTCAGCTTTGCGCTTTGCTAGGGCCGCGTCTGAGATGCGTTTCGATTCTGCTTCGGCTTCTGCGGCGGCCTGGTTGCGGATGGTGTTCAGCTTGTTATTGAGGGTCGTCTGAAGCTCAAACGATTCCGTTTGCAGGTTCATTACCTCGGCCTCCAATTCAGCTTGTCGCCTGCGGTCTTCCTCGGTCGAGTCTCCCATCTTCATGCGCTCCGCATGGATTCGGGCCTCTTCGGTTGCGATGTCTAGGCGTTCCGCCATCAACGCTTTTTCGAGGTCGATTGCGCTCTGGGCGGCCTTCTCTCTTTCGGCAAACGATTTGGTCGTGTCCTCGGCGACCATATTGTACTCCTTGATATCCTTGCGGTCCTCGGCGCGGCGCTTCGTCATTTCTATCTGACGGTCCGTAAGGGCCTGCATTTCGCGCTCTAATCGCCGAGCTTGTGCGATACCCTCCTGCATCGAGGCCGGCAGGTCTTTCAGGGCGTCGTTGTAATTCTCAACGGCTGCCGTCTGACCCTTGGTAAACAGATCCACCAAGAAGCCACCCGCGGCCCTAAATCGAGCGGTCAGATTCTCAACAACTGAACCAAGGCCAGCCATCAGAACCTTCAACTGACGTGCGCCGCGTTCCGTTTGGGTGAACGCTCCCACCAAGGCCGTAACGCCCACGACCAAGGCCCCAATACCGGTGGCGATGATGGCCGCCCGCGTCAGCTTGAGGCCGGTGATGAAGGTCTTCGTCCCTGCGGCGGCCTTCCTGAATCCAGTCACCGCTCCGCCCGTAGCGGTATCGAGCGCCCCGGAGATGCTTGCGCCTTCCTCGCGGGCCTTGTTCAGTTCGTCGGTAAAGTCGGCGAGCTGGTTAGCCGCTGCTCCGAGTCCCTTTACCTTTATGTTGATGTCGTAGTCCTGCGCCATTGCGTCCCCCTTGGAGGACTTTGCGCCACCATGACGAATTGCCCCACTCATAGTATCCATATAACAGAAGGCAATCGGGGTTGCCGCGGAGCTCATACTGCGCCGCTACATCTAGCACGCGGGGGATCGCCCTTCCTATCCCGTCGAGGTAGTCTTTCATTCCTGCAATAGTACCCGGTCGTTGATGCCGGCCAACCTCGCGCCCGCCTCCGTGAGGATAGCGTTCTCAAACTCGGTCTCATTGGTGGCATACATCCGAATCATCTCCACCGAGAGCGTCCAGTTAATAATCTTGTCGGCTTCTCCGCTCGCGTAGATATGCAAGACCCCACCCGAAAGGGAGGCCGTCAGGCGTCGCGCTCCGGGGCTTCCGCTGCTCAAGCTCTCGCCGCTGGTTTCGGAAAGGGTAACGGTACCCGCCCGCCCATTGGCAAGGAATCGCCACGTATCAAAGAGGGAAGTGAAAGCCACCCCCGCCGAACCTCCCACCGTCGTCGAGGTGGAGCGGATAACCCCAAACGCGACGGTGTTATCCGGTACGGTGATAGGTGCTCCCCCTGGGGCCACGGGTTCGATGGTGTCGCTTCCGGTACTCTCGCCCGTTAGTATCACCTCATCGTAAACGCTTACGGTGCCGCTTCCGGGGTCGGTCGTGTTGGTGTTGGTTCCCGTCGGAGAGACGGGGCCGGGCGTGTCACCATTTGCCGAGGGGATGGGGTCCTGCGCATCCGTCGGGGGATACGGGGGTACAGGGTCGCCGTCATCGGTGGCGGGGTTATTCCATCGGCACGTGGAGGTCGGCGCGTCGTAGTAATACCCGAACGCCTCGCAACACTGTTGGCCGGGGTTGGTCGTCGTGGTCCCGTCGGCATCGGTGAAGGTGACCGTCCCGTTTGCATTCGAAGAGGTAGGAACCGCAGAGCACGCCCCGAAGCTGGAGCGCTCGAGATCGCGTAGGAACTTGCAAAGGGTACTCTCCCCCGTCCCGATTTGGTAGCCGCTTATTTCCGTCAGCTTGTATACCGCTCCGAGGATATGGAAGCGGTCGTTAAAGCGGACGTTCCTGATGTCCGAGGGGGTGAGGTATAGGTGAGCCTCAAAGACCCGCGCGTCGGCGTCGTAGATGTCTGCGAGATAAGAGGCCCAATACGCCTGGTGCAGTCCTATGGCCGGCACCTCGGCTCCAGCCATTAGGGGGTTGTCGATAGAGAACGGCAGCGAGGTAGAATTCCAATAGAGGCTCTGCGTGTTGCCGTCTAAAGGAGATTCCGAAAGGGGCGAGCAGAACAGATACGACGAGAAGGCCGTGTTGTCGATATAGTAGGTGTTTTGCAACTGCTGAACGCCGGTCGCAAAAAACAATTTCGGCGGCTGTCCTGCGGGCTTTACGCCCACACCATCCTTTTGATAGCTGCGGTGTATCAGCAACTCGTTATCAAATGTCAGCGGATCGCCTTGCAGGGTCGGGACAGTGTACACAAAATACGGCGCAAAAACCGGCGCGTTCTTTAGCTCTCCCGTAGCGAAGTCATCGTCTATGTCTTGGTCGTAGGTGCCGAAGGTCTGCCCTTGGGTCTCCTCCACAAACTTGTTCCCGACGTCGTTGCTGTCTTTATCGGAAAACAGAATCCGCGCCGACTTCAAAGACGAGGTAGGCATTAGCGTGCGCTCCTTGTCGAGGTCCAGTTTCTCCGTCCAATAGGTATCTACCCCGTCCGAGATCCACTCTCCATACGACTCGATATAGAGCCTCTTGGGGTTGTCCGGGTCCGCTTCAATGACAAGGTTGAACCGCTGGCAGAGGTCCCGCATGAAGTCCTTTTGCTTGATGCGTGGCAGGCACTTAGGTATGTCGACCTCTCCTCCCGGTGCCTGTTTCACAGTAAACCGAGCAAATTGTAAGGTATAGTCGTCGACTTTTGCATTGTCATCGATAACGAGCTGCGTTACTTGCACGCCTTGACTAAGGGCCAACAATGCAGGTGCTTGCGTCGTTAAAGTGACGAAAGTGGTCACGGCTGCCGTCTTGGTCGCAACGAATTGCGAGGCTGCAATAGTCACATTTGAATTGATGCGTAGCTGAACCGTAGCCGTATCTCCTACAGCGGCGGTATTAGACCAATCTATCGAAATATTAATTTGAGCGTGGAACGTGTACGTGCCTCCTTGCGGCACGATATACGTGTTAGACGCGAGGCTGTAATTATTTCCATCGTCGTAATTAACCGTATCAAACGGGACGGTATAGGGAAGGTTAGTAAACGTGTAGACTGGATTGCTCAAATCCAAATCGACTTGGCATGTGTTTTCTACCGTTGAGACAATGCGCTCGGTCTCCGAGGCTAACGTCATATATATCGACCCAAATAAATCGGAGGCAAAAAAATCCGAGGAATAGGTGAAGCCATTTGTGCGCAGGATAAGATCCACAAGCACCCGGAGTTTTATAGCCGGTTTTAACATCTCCGAGTAGAGACCGTTTACCGTGCTGTCAGTGTTGGCAATACCATAATTTTCCTGCGCAACGAGAGGCTGCTGATTCCAGCTTAGGCCATGGTCGGCGTAGGGTATTATGATAGTCCCGTCCGGCACCTGGTCGCCGATGCTGATGCTCTGGTTTAGGTCCTGCGAGTTAATGACGTTCGCGGCGGTGTTGTTGTAGTTGTAGTCGGTCGTGTTTGTGGTCGGGTCGTCAGGGTCTATAAACGCCGCCTGCAATAGCTTAGAACCCATCTCCGCAAAGAGGTCCGCCACATCGCCGAGGACGTTGACCTCATACACCTCGGCCATAAGCCGCACCGCCCGCAGTTGCATCGACCCACGGATCACCTGCACCCCATCCTCGAAGACGAGTACCTCGGTCTTTTGTGTTGGGTCGAAATCCCCGTCGGTTAGGGTAACCTCGTAGAAGTGCGCAAAGAACTGGTTGTTACGAGACGTAAACGGAAGGCGGAACGTCTGCGAGTACGGCGCATGGCGCTGCATCGTCTCCCCCGGCTTGGCTACGGCCAGGTTTAGAGAGATAGACGGCGACCCCTCAAGGTCGAGAGTCGTCTGCGTCTGCGTGTCTTGGTTGAGGGCTACGAGGCGTATCACTTCAGGCGGGGTCGGTTGCTGTATCGCAAGGTGAAGGAGTACGAGATGAGCTTCTCATTGACCGACGTCTTAAAGAGGAATTCGGAGTCCGTAACCACCACGGGGATGAGGTTGGTCCCGTCGACGATGTACACGCTGCGGGAGGTGGCAATATCGCGGAGCATATCCGAGTACCCCTCCTCGACGTAATCGCTGGCCACGGTGATCTGCCTCTCGGCCTTTACGGTGGTTGTCGTTACGCCGCGCTCCCATCCGTCATACGTGAAGTCTATCAGTCCGGTTACGGTGTCCCAATTTCCGCGTGGGCGGTTGTATTGGCTCCGCTCGATATTCGACAGCCTCTCCTCGCTGCGCTGGTCGAAGTTGAACGCATCCCATCCCCCGTGGCGGTTCAGGAATAACAACTGCACGCGGGTATACTTTGAACATCCGTTGTCGATGGTGAACCGATGTATGCGGGTGTCTTGGAAAACCGTACTGTACGCGGTCGATGTCGACAGGTAAATCTCATAGTATGCTAGTGCGGCGTCTTGTATGATGTTCAAGAGCGTCGTATCACCTGCCGCCGTCGCGTGTTCCTCTAAGTTGGCCGGGCCGATACCGATAAACTGTACTGCTCCGGCGTCGGTTATTGGGGTATTGTCACCCCCGACCGAGTTCATACTAATGTTCTTAGTTGCGATTATAGTTCCATCGGCTTCATACCCCCGTAAAATGCAATATTGGGGGGAGCTATCCGAACCATTGGGCAGGCTTCCACCGGGCTGCGCTCCCCATGCTAGGACATAGGGTTGGTCTATTCCAATGCGATGTTCCCGTGCCGTGCCGAAGTTGAATGTCGATGACCGCCCCAGGTCGGGGGCGACGCTTAGGAAGTTGTTGGTGGCAATGGAAGGTTGATACTGTCCATTGCCGCGGGCGTACGCTTGCCCGGAGTTTATGAATTCATCGCGGAACGCAAAGAGGGCGGTCGTGTCCTCGACGGCGCTTTCTGTCGGGTCTGTGGTTGCGCTTGTGGCGCTCTCGTGGGATAGCTCCAGTTGAAACTTACGCGCGACGAATTGATCCACCGACTCCCCGACGAGGTTGTCAGGGTCGAAGCCGGTCCGCCCAAGGGTGAGGATATTGCCGTCGGTGCTGTTCCCGTTGACTACGTTTGGGCCGATGTAGTCGTCCAGCACGCGCGAGATGTCGAAGATGGCCGAGAGGTTCGTCGTGCTCAAGGGGTGCGTCTTCAGGGTCGCGAACGTCGTCGTGCTGTTGCGGTTCTTGATGCGCAAGACGAACCGGTATTTAAAATAGGGACCGGCCACGGCTTCGGAGACCTGGATGATGAGCGGTTCCGCCGTGCTTTGGAAGTCGGTCGTATTGGGTACGTATTCAAACTGAGCCGCCATCGAGTAGGGTCTTTATCGCGTTTCCTATGTCCTGCGCTACGGCTGCCTCCAATTTCGCGTTGTGCTTCTTGATGGTCTTGTCGTAGGCGTTCGTGAAGAAATAGGAGGGCCGTATACCGGTTTGATATATGCTTCGGGAGATGGCGTACACCATCGACTTGCGAGAGGCGAATTGACCCCCAGCCGCGCGTGGGGCGATGCCCTTCTTCACTACCCATTTATCGATAGCGGGGCGGAGCCTCCCCGATGGACCCGATCCCGACCCAAACCGAAACGGGGAGCGGGGAGCCTTGGCCGCGGATAGCGCACCCTTTACCCCCTCATCTACGAACTGCCAGTATTCGGCACCGGGGAAGGAGAAGCCGAGGTTGAGGGATTTATCGTCCTTCGATACGCTCTGCTCGTAGCGGATGGAGTTGTACAGGTTGCCCGTCACCACCTTCCCCCGTGCCTTGAGGGATATGCGGGCGCGGCGGCGTACCTCCTTGCCAATCTTCCCCAGCTCCTGCATGGAGTTGGTCATACGCACCCGCTTGCCGTCTATGGTGATGTAGTCCTTCATGCGAAGGCGGCCGCGCAGAGGTCGAGCGTATTCGAGGTCTGAAGGCGTACCGTCCCGACCCATCCCGTGAGCAGGTTATCGAAGCGGGCGGTGAACGGTTCACAGTCCACGGGCAGTTCGATACGCACGTCGCGGTTCACGTCGCTCTGAGCGCTCAACACCTGAGCGTAATTGCTTACGATGTCAATGAGCGTCCGCAAGGTGTCGGAGTATTGCTCCTGCGCGTCGGTCTGTCCGGGGAGGACCATATCCATCACCAGCACGTCGAGGGAGTAGATGAGGACGCCCCGCTCGATTGTGGCCCCGCTGATGTCCGCGTAGCAGATAGGGTACTTGTCGCCGGCGAGCTTCTGGATATCCACCTCGCTCATCTCGCCCTCCTTGAAAGATCGGATGAAATGATGGTCCAGGGCAATCGCTCCGAGCTCGTCGATGATTTGGTTTACTGTTCTCATAGGTTCATTTTTTGCTTTTCCAGTAGCGCCCGATCTTGCTCGTAGGCGAGCCAAGCGAGGGCAGTTTCGAGGTGAGTCCTTTCAACCTGCGGTAGTTTAGTAATGTCCTCCCCTGCGAGATGTACGAACGTGGCGAACCATCCGTATTTCTCGGATAGTTTGGATCCGCCACCGCCTTGGAATAGCTGTCCAAAGCGTCGACTAATGCCCTCCCGGTACGCAAAAAAAAAGCGGCTGCACCGAGGGCGTGAGCGAGCTTCATCTTCTTGAAGAATTCCGAGCGGTCCTCCCCGTCGTAGTCGGCTATCCGGTAGAACTCTCCGTGCTCCTCGACGATGGGGCGGTATAGGATACCCATGACCTGGGGCAGGTGCGTATCGAAGGAGTCCTTGCAGAGGGTCTCGATGTCTGCGAACTCGGCCACCGTGACGCGGGAAAGGTTGGGGTGGAATCCGTAGCGTTGGTCCAGCTCGATTATCCTCTCGACGGGATACTCCTCGTCGTACTTGTCGAGGATGCCCCCAATGACGCCTCCGATATGCTGGATGTCTTTCTGCTCCATCGCCATCACCTCGGCCCGCTCCAGGTGGCAGAGGATGCAGATGGTCCTCACGACCTGCTCCATCTCGTCCCCTTCGGGTATGGCCTTGACTTGGAGATACTGGTCGACGGTGATGTCGTACAGGTTCTCCGGTATGGTGATGGTCTTCTTCACGCTATCAAATAGACGAAAGGTAGGGACATAAAAAAAGGCCCCGTAGGGCCTGTTTCGAGTGGGGAGGCAATCACGCCTCCACAAACTCGAGGCGGCCTACGTTCGGAATATCCGTGTGGAGGTTGGTGTGATTCTGCACCTTGTACTCGAGGTGCTCGATCAGGTCCGCTGCCTTCTTGAATCCAAGCAATCCACAGTTGCGGCGGAGGTGGTTGACCGGAAGAGCGAAGTCTTCGAGGCTGTCGATTTCGCAACGGTACCCGTCCAGGGTGATTGCAGTCAGTTCGATGGAGTTGCCGTTGGGGGAGGAGAAAGTCATCATCTCAGGAGGGGTTTGTTTGTCGTTGTTGACATAACAAATATACAACATCATTTCGCATATCCAAACATTCACGCAAAAAAAGTTTGCATTTATGCGAGATAGTAGGATCCCGACCGGGATGTCGTCAGCAAGTTCAGACACACGTACCGCACCGCGTCGATGCCGTGGTTGTCCTTGTCCACGGGGCGGTTTAGGTTCCTTCCGTTCTTGTCCTGCTCCCATCGGTACGCGCGGAGCTCCTTCTGTAGGTTCGTGCTCTCGGCGGTAACCAGGAGCTTGTGGCGGCGCATGATGTCGATGCCCTGCCGTACCGAGTCCGGTCCCTTCCGTGCGGGCTTCACGTTATGCCCCAATCGAAACAGCTCCTCGATACTCTTTGGCTCGGCGCTGTCTGCAATGATGGTCTGCACGTCGAGCTTGTTCAGCTCCTCGGAGATGTCCGGGTTCGTGAGTCCGGTCGAGTACAACCGCTCGTGAAGTATGAGCGTGTGGCCGTCTTGGTATACGTCGATGACGGCTGTCGGGTCGTTCGTGAATCCGAAGTCTAAGCCCGTCCCGATCCTCTTGCCGGCTATCTCTCCGACCTCCCAATGGAAGACGGCCGCCTGGTTGACTCCCCTTTCTCCGAGGCCGTAGATGCGCCAGTAGTTCGGGTCCGCATCCTTTAGGCGTTCAATCTCTGCGATGGTGGCCCGGTCGAGGTAGGGGTTGTCCTTGTACGTGGTGCGGAAGAAACTCGCATCCTCGCGGGGTATTACCTCCTCGTAGATCCAGTGGTATTCGTCGGAGGGATTGAAGTCGATGATGACCTTCCCCGTGGTCCGGAGCAGGAGCTGCCGCCAATCTTCGAGGCTGAGCTCGTTGGCCTCGTTCACAAATAGGATTTGCCTCTTCCGGCCCCTGACCTTTTGCGGTTGGTCTACGCTGATGAACTCGACGAGGTTGCCCCAGAGGATGTACGTCGCCTCGCTCTTGTTGTGCTGGTCGACGTTGTATGCGTCCTCCTTTTCTAGGATGGAGAAGAAGTCCCGCATCGCCGTCGCCCTCAGCGCGGGGAATGTCTTCCGGGCTATGGTGATGACCGCCCCGGCGTTCTCATTCTCGTAGCACAGTTCGACAAGGCTCTGGAGTATCGAGTACGTCTTCCCGCTACGAGTTCCGCCCTGGTGTACTTGGATGCGGGAGGCGCACCCCTTGACGTGGTAATACGTGGCGGGCTGCTTCACGCAACGTCCGGAATCCTTGCCCAATGTGTAGGGGGTCCATCGAAATCGGCATCCTCAATTTCCCAGATGCCTTCCGGGTCGTGCTTCATGCAGAAGAATATGACGGCTGAATGCCACGAAGCCTCCTCCGGCTCGTCGGCTTTGCAGACCAAATAGAAGCCTTCGAGTTGAGGCTGCGTGTCGAATGTGTTCCAAGTCATGTTGTGAATTTACGCTACGTCCGCGTTGTCATCGGTGAACCAGGAGAGCGGCTTCTTCTCTGCGACGGCTATCTCCTGACGCTCCACGTACCCCCGCTCCTTGCCCTTGGTCTTGAGGTAGAAGATCGTCGCCGCGGGGTTGCCGTCCTTTATCAGCTTGTGGAGATGGGATTCGGCGAAGTCAAGGGCCACGTCGCCTATCTCACTGACCGCCTTCTTGTACTCGGGATCTTCGAGCCAGTTGTAATGCGTCTGTCGGGAGATGCCCACCACCTTGCACGCTGCCGTGACAATGCCGAGGGACTTCTCCAGGGCCTGTACCATCGCCTTTTTTTGTGCGTCCATTTGCGTCTATTTCTCCGCTTGGTTGATACATACGGCCACCCTTTGCGCCATATCGGGAAACTCCCTCTTTGCGGTCTCGTCTGCGATGCAGCGGGCGACGAATTCGCTTTTACTCTCGCCCTCTTTTTTTTCGGGTAGTGGCATTATCCTCTGGGGTCGTAGCTGGCGTCTCCGGTACTTTCAAAGACGGGGGTGACGCTTAGGCTGTAGGTGGCGTGTTCGTACCTCATGGCCTTTTTTTTGGTCCGTGGGGTGGAGATGTGGCGGCGCATCATCAGCTCGGCGTGTTTCTTACTCGATACATACCACACCTCTCTTTCGTCCAATTCGGGGCAGGTAAATACCGCCTTGTAAATCTCAGCCATGCAGGGCTAAATATAGCAGGATTGCGAGGACCCCGATATAACCGTAGAAGGTGGCGCGGTATGCGTATTCCTTACTCATGGATCTTGCCCTTGTAGTGCTGTATGATGCGCTCGGTTTCATGCTTGTAGTACTCCTTAAAGGTCCCGGTCGGGTCTTGCATCCACACCTTATACAGGACGTTCCGTAGGCGTTGGCTTTGGCTCTTGGGTTCGTCGTATAGGTCCAGCTCCACCGCGTCCAATTCATCGACCTCATCGCGGTTCATCTTCTCCTCCCCCCGGAAGTACAGAATCCCGAACGTATCGACGAGGCGATCTATGTCCGCTATCTCTCCGGAGGTCTTCTCCTGGGTGATGAAGCGGAGGGAGACGGAGCGGTCCTTCCTGCGTTGGTACCCGTCAAGCTGGCCGGCGGTGAGAATCTTCAAGGGCTTGGAATATTTGATATGCGACCTGTGGGACGATGGCGTTCCCGTATGCCTTTATGGATTCTCGTCTCCACTTTGGAAAGGTGATGCCGTCCAGCCTTTCGGGAAGCCCATCATTTCCTCCACAAATAGGGGCGACAGATGGGAAGTTTTCCCACGTTCTGGATCGTGCATCGCATACGCAAGAGTGTCCCGCTGTCTTTTTGGATCGGTGCGCGTTGCCCCGCCTTTTGGGTCGCTTGTTGCTGACGGCGTTGGAAGCATCTGCGCCGCTGCCCTGTCCTTCAACGTCAAGCTGTAGCCTAGGTCGTTCGCCTTCCCGTCCTTCGGCTTCCTCGCTCCCCCTCCGTTCCCGTCCCAAGCCACAGGCGTTGGGAGCATCTGCGCCGCCATCGTTAGCGGCGTTCCCCCTTGGCTGTACTTCTTGGTGCGATTGCTCACCGAGTCCGTCGTCACGGTAGGCAACAATCCAGATTCTGTCTCTGCGGTGCGGGGCGTTGACGCTTGCAGCAGGAAGAACGACCGGGAAGACTTCGTAGCCTTCACCCTCCAGGTCAGCGCACACCGTGTCGAGAACCAGCCCTTCATTCCAACTAAGGAGGCCGCGAACGTTCTCCGCCACGACGTAGGTGGGGCGAGCCTCTCGAATGATTCTAAACATCTCCGGCCAGAGATATCTATCGTCGGATGTCCCGGCCCGCTTTCCTGCTGCTGAAAAGGGCTGGCAGGGGAATCCACCCGAAAGGACTCGTATACGTCCTCGAAACGGAGTTGCATCGAAGGCTTTGACATCGTCGAAGGATTGGGATTCGGGAAAGTGATGGGCGAGGACTTCCCTACAGAACGGGTCGCGCTCGACGTGGAAGACGTTCTCCCACCCCATCCACCGAGCCGCGAGGTCGAACCCTCCGATGCCTGAGAATAAACTACCATGCGTCATTGCTTTGTGTGTGTGTGTGGCAAATTTACAACTTTCCCTCTTCCCTCATCACCTTCTCGGCCCACCGCTTCCCGGCCAGCCCTCCCCATAGAAGATACGAAATAGTTCCGCAAGCCTGCGTATCTGACTCGTCGTAATACTCCTCGGCGCGGGAAAGATATGAATACATCCGCTGCACGGTATCGAAGGAGACCGCCTGCCCTTGGGCTAGCTGTTGGGCGCGGACCTTTCCGACTTGGGTGGCGCACTTATTGCCGACCTTCTCATTTAGCTCGATGCCCTTCTTCGCGTTGTTCGATACCGCGTCGGGGTAGTCGCTCCAGGTCTTAAGGTTTACACGTATACTCATATGCTCGT
>Ga0208767_1002521_pt1 | contig 13815 bp, 22 predicted proteins | sample VirMetDEL_Mar_21_FD_184514 | JGI IMG/M metagenome (GOLD analysis project Ga0208767, IMG submission 184514) | Aqueous microbial communities from the Delaware River and Bay under freshwater to marine salinity gradient to study organic matter... | ecosystem: Environmental > Aquatic > Marine >... | reverse complement strand
CCTATCTCAGACGCTACATTTGATTCTGTGCCATCACGAATATGTTTTTTTACCTTCCCTGCTACCTCTCCTGCTTCACTCACAAGTCCAAGAGATAGGTAAGCTATGGCATCTTTCTTAGGATAGATAGCTGTAGTCTTACACTTCTCTTGGTATTCGTGTGCAGTTATCAAACTCTTATTTTGCAACTGCATGAACTTCTTGGCTTCTTCTTCTAGCTTCGTCACGTTTTACTTTCTCCAACTGTTTGGTATAAGCAAAGTTATATCCTCTTTGCCATTCCCTATGTTGCATAGTGTTAGGATTATATGGACTCTCTGTACATATAATCTTAGCACCGAACTTAGCAACATTACGTATGTATTGCTTACCTTTGAATGCATTTACCCCACGCTCAAACTGAATACGTAGGGGTGCATCATACTTACTTAGATTTGGATTCCTTTTTTTCTTCGATTTCATTCGCTTGTCTCCTTTCTAAATACTTGATTATCATTGAAAGTCTATCATCATACTTACCAATCTCTGCTATCTCTTTATCCATAGCTTCTACAATATCAGAATGTTCTCCAATACCTGTAGACCTACTTAGATAGATTTCAACATTGGCAATATGTTTGTTTATGTGTCCTACGTAATAGGACTTCAAAGCTGATAATAACATCTCTCTCATTAATGTTCTCCTTTAAATGTTTTTATAACATCAGATGAAAACAATTTATCTAGTTTTAATAAGTACATTCTAGACGCATTGTGGTCTCCACCTGATACACTTCTCTTGTAATCTAATCTATCAATTAGCTTCTTGAGATTCTCTACATTAAAGACAAGCGTACAAAAGACATCATCACCTATGCATAGATTATGAAACCAATAATCTGCTTCTGTTGCATTGATACCACTAGGCTTACCATATGATTCGTATTCTATAGCTATGTTGCCTGTCTTCTGCCACTTGTCTCTTTCACTTTTTACTTCTATCTTTTTGTTTTGTAACATATCTGCTACAAACTGTTCTCTCACTTTACCATACTCTAGGTCTATGTCAAACTTCTTTCTGTTTTCTTTACTTGGTGCTAGGTTTTCCATGTGTAACTCCTTTTCTCTTAGGTTTCAAATGTAATAGTTCCCTTATGTGTAGCTTTCTACCTTTAAAGAAAACGATTAAGTTTATTGTCGTATTTATAGTGATGGCAATAAGTAACCACCATTGCCACCATATTAGTTGCTCTGTATTTTCTAACATTAACTAGCCTGTATGTCAACCATTTCACACGCATCAGCAGTACACGCTAGTTCTTTAGAGCCACTTGTCGTGTCCTCTTTCTCAAAGTCTGCTAACTTAGACCAATCGATAGAGGTAGGCATCTTCTTATACAACTCATCATATTCCTTTTCGGTTATATCTTGATAAGGTGCTTGTGCATATGTATGGTCACTGAAAGGTAAGAAGGATATACCTGATACCTCATCAAAGTTTTTATACACCCAAGCTCCTACATCCATCCACTCATCTTCCTTTACAGATATAGTTACAGATGGTTTGTGCTCACACCAATGCCTTTGGAACATGAGCCAATATTCTAACTGCTGTATAGCAGTCATCTCAGTTCTAGTGATAGCACCTGTAGGTGACTTCATAGGAAAGCTGAACACAGTTGTGCTGTCAGGCTTCATCACGTCAGGCTCACTAGGGATACCACTCTCTTTCATAAACTGTGTAAGTGGGTCTTTGTTATCACCACGTACAGTTCTAATATAGAAAGGATTATGTCTTGCATGTATACCTGACGCACTGTCCACTAACTGAGACACTGTACCACTAGGTTTTACACAAGTGATTGCAGTAGACTGTGGTATGCCTAAGTCTTTTGCAAACTTCTTATTAGTCTCTACTGCTATTTCTTTTAGTATAATTAATACTTCTTCTGACCATATATCTGTATCTAGGATACCTGTCAAAGACACACCTAACAATCTTTCTTCTTCTGTATTAGCCTTCCATACCTTGCGTAGATACTTGAAGTCTGTAAGTGTAGATTGAAATGTGCCTAAAATAGTAGCCATACGTACTTTATCTTTTAGAGATTGTAAGTCATCTGTTTCACGTGCAACAACTTCAGTAAGATTACAAAACTGATAAGGTCTAAGTATAATCTCACTACATGGATTACAACCAAACTCATAGTCAGTTTCACGTCTACCATTCTCAGATGCTTTTACTTTGGCGGCTTTTCTATTAAAGATACCACGCTCTCCTGATTTAGATTCGTATAATGATGTCCACTCTCTCATGAATGTACCCATCTCAGGCTTTACCTTTGAATGCTACAGAGTATTAGCTAATGCTCTTTGACCTTCATTCTCCCACCACTGTCCTGACTTGGCATGACGCATTTGGTCATCGCCTAAGTTAGACAAAGAGATGAGGGCAGAACGTCTTACACCACCAACAACTACAACTTCTCCTATCTTGCACATAATATCGTGACACTCAATAGGAAATAATCTTCTACCTTTTGCACCCTCAAACTTCTGTATACAAAACTTAAACAGGTCTATAAGAGGAGCAGGTCCTGATGCTCTACCACCAAAGGTTTTTAGTCTAGCACCTGCAGGTCTTACCTCTGAAACATCCCATGTAGGTATCTGCCCTGCATATAGTAAAGATATTAACTCACGTAATGCTCTAGACCATCCGGGTCTACTATCACCAACCTTTATAACAGTAGATGACCTTTCAAAGTGTTCATTAACTATAGGTAGTTTGTCTACGTTCTCTCTTTCTACAGAGAAACCTACACCTGTACCACACATAAGTATATACATACACTCATCAAAGCTACGTGGACTATCCACAGGTATGTAGCTACAGTTATATCCTGCCACGTGACATCTGTCTAATGCAGGTCCTGATGTCATCAAGGCTCTCATACTTGGCATAACACCAAGAGACATTATAGCATTATTTAGTTTCTCTTTTAGTGCTTTCGTTACATCATAGTTATAGTTAGTTTTTAAGTGACCACTCATATGGTCGATGTATCTGTCCACAGTTTCTGCCCAAGTCTCTCGTCTTTGGTCATCCTCTCTCCATCTAGCATATCTAGAAAGAGCGATAAAATTTTGATAATCAGTTGGTAAATAGTTTTGCATTTAAGTCTCCTCTGTTACTATTTTTATACTCTTAACTTTCACTCCTTCTATCTCGTGAAAAGTCTCATTGATGTATTCTTCCATCTCTTCGTCTACGTTGCCATCGGCAGGTACTGCATACTCCTCGTGGTCTATATGCAGTGTCATCATAATCTTAACTCGCATCTTTTTCAACCACATCTATTAGTTCTGTGAGATACCATTGTGCTTTCTTTAAGTCTTCTGCACCATTCTTGTATCTGTATCTCCAAAGATACTTCATGATATTTCCTTGTAGGTAGTATTCAAATCCACCATCAGTCATAGCTTTTATAGCATCAATAGTTTCTATACCTGCTTTGTTATAGTGGGGTGGATGATTAACCATATCCATAGTTTGTTTATGGTCTGATTGTTCTTGTGCTTGTTTAAATTTCTTTTTCATATATTCTAAATGTCTCAATGTAATTCTCCTTCAGGTTTAAAGTTAACACGAATAACATTATCACTTTCTTTAGGCTGAGTCAACCTATCTATGCTTTGTGCTAGTTCTTCTTGTGATAAATACTTTTCAGCTAGTTGCTCAGTTGCATCTCTAAATATTTTATTCTCTTCCATCAAAGGAACTGAAGCACATATCTGCTTAGTAAAACTAATCATAGAATAGAAATCATCATCGTCAAGTCTGTTAGCTTTATCCACTACCATTTTAAGAGTGACCTCTCCTGTCCATTTATTCTTCTTGTCTATGTGAGGTCTAACTACAATCATAAAATCATTTGTCTGCACATCTTGTTTATCCATATTTATCTCCTTATCTTTGTTGTTGAAAATCGTATGAACTTAGGGTGTTTGTTTTTACCTTTCTCTTTCAACCAATCTTCAGGTATTATTCTATCATAATATCTAAATCCATATTTAATACACCACTCTGCATATGTTGACTTAGCACCTTTTCTAAGTTTTCTTTTGCTATTTTCAAACACAAATCTAATGTCTAAGTTTGGATGTTGCTTCTTAATTGCTAGATGTTTTCTTCTATCTAATGTTAAGAACCTACCTTTAGTTTCTATTATAATCCCATTATATAATATAAAGTCAGGGGTATAGGTGCGATAACATAAATCTTCCCACTCTATTTTAATAGACTCATAAGAAAACTTACACTTGTTTTCTTTTAAGTATGTGGAGAGCTTATGTTCTAAGCCACTCCTATACCCATGCTTTATCGCATCTCTGCGTACTTTGTGTGGAGACACTAGAGTAACCTTCTCCACCCTGTAAAAGGATTGAACTCGTACGAGTCATGAGAATATGAAACACCAAGAGCTTTCATCTCTTCCTTAACAGCTTCATCTGCTAACTTCTTAGCTTCCATAGCTTCTCTCAAACCCTTAGTTCTCATATCACGAAGGGTTTTCTTAGCTTCAGCTAACTCTTTTTCCATAGTCTCAATATCCTTTTGCAGGTCTTCTATCTTTTTAGAATCAGTCATTATTTTAAACTCCATATTTTACTCGCTTCATCTTTCATACCTGTCCACAACCAAGAGTCTAGGTTAGGATATGTAAGAGAAGCTATCTCATGCTTATCATTACTGACAGACAAAAACTTTTGTATACCGAAAGCTACTTTAGTAAGTTGCTTCTTGTATGCAGATAAGTTTTTAAGTGTGAATACCTTATGTTCTTTAGGACTTGCAAAGAACAGGTCTACACTACTCTTAGGGTATGCCATAGAATATAATGCCATCTGTCTTTTCTGTGCTTCAGTAGGTCTTGTAGGCATCCTTGTGGTTGTCTTCAAGTCAACTATCTTGTCATCAAATCGGAAGTCAATATATCCTATGATAGGTACAGGTAAGTCATCAATTTGAACTGAAACTTTCTCTTGGTATGCTTCAAGATTGTCATAGTTAAAGTTCTCATCAATGACCTTACCAAAGCCTTCTAACAACTTCTTTTCTTTAGCTGTCTTCACATCTCCTAAATCAACACCTGATTCAGCACACAGAGACATGAAGTGCATATCTAAATACTTATAGTCAAAGGTTTTCTTTTCGTACTTGTCTGCTAAAGCAGCTTCAGTAGCAATACCCCTCACAGCACTAGCACCACTAGATGATTTAACACCAAACAAATACCTAGCAACCCACAAAGCATTATCATTAATGTATGTGTTGATGCTACTAGGTGACAAGTATTTGATACCATGTACTGCGAAGGGATTATTACTTAGCACTATGCATTTTCCACTTCTATGAAGTTATCCTCTGCGTCAATGATGTCACTAACTGCAGTAGACATATCTTCATCAATGGAGTTTTGAGAAGCCTGTTCGTTCCACTCGGATACTATATACTGATTATAGTTCTCCACCCAAGCTAGAAAGTCTCCAAACATAACTTGGTCTTTATCTGACAGGTCTATCTTCTCAGACAAGTTCAACGTGCTAGTAGGCAAATAGAACTTACTACCATTAGGTAGCTTTCTAGGTTCAGTAGCTAGAGCTATAGTATGCTGAACAGGTAAGCATTTCTGCTTCGCAAGTTTTGTAAAGTTAGCACCAATAGTTTTGAATGCTTCTCTATTATCTATCTCCCATATGAATGGGGTAGTCTCAAACTCAACGCTATTACCATTAGCATCAACAGCATCATGTAAGTCTACTAAACCAAACACTACACGTACACGTTTAATCTGCTTGATAAGGTCTTTAGTTTTATCAGGCAGAGCATCAAAGTCTTGTATCCAACCTGCAGGTTTACCACAGTTGAATCCACCTTGATTATCCTTTAGGTCTTTATTAAGATTGTCAGCCATGACAGTCTTATGATAAGTACCCATAGGTTCTCCTTTTTTTGCAGACATATTCTTTACAAATCTTTTGTACATATATCTCTGCATGAAAGGTCTGATAGTTGCAGTCTTACCATACAACACCTGACCTTCAGGAATGTCTAATTTGTAAGTACCACCCTTCACTATAACCTCATCATCCTCTTCAATCGGAGCATGATTGATTCTAAATCTAGGTAGTTGTGGAGATTTCTTTTCCACTGTATTAGACTCATTTGCTATTCCCATAGCCTTTGCCATAGATTCATAATTGTTAGTGTCTATGGTCACTAAGTTTGCTTCTGTCATATATATTCTCCTTTCAGAAAGTTAAAATGTTTCATAGTTATATCAGCTAACATCTTTAGTGTCAAGCCAATTATCACCTATTTTTGCTTCTAATAATAAAGGCACATTGAAGTCTATTCTAAACTGTTGATTTATAATAGTATTCATGTCTTCATTAATAGACTTTAAGATGAAAATAACTTTGTTAATCTCATCAGGGTGTACATCAATCACAATAGAATCATGTACTGTATTCACGATACAAGACTGAAGTAACTTTAATCTGTCTTCTATGTGTGTAAGAACCAATGGAACTATATCTGCAGTTGCAAAACTCTGCACAGGATAATTCTTTATCTGTGTAAAGTTAGATACAGAGCCATTCATTCTTCTTTCTACATCAGGAAAACTAAACTCTCTTCCTGATGGTGTAGTAATACTTCTCTTTTCTAGAGCTTCTTTAGCCAATCTGGAGTGCCATGATGCAACTCCTTTGTACTTCTTTGTGAAGTCTTGATAGTATTTTGCTTCTGCTTTTGTTCTACCAAATCCTGTCGCACCATACAACGGAGCAAAGGTATGTGCTTTAGCATCCTGTCTAGTAGTAGGCTGACCTGATTTCGTAATGACGTTAGCAGTGTACGCATGAACATCAAAGCCTGTTCTAATCTCATTTATAGCCACCTTATCTTGTGATAAATATGCGGCAGTTCTAAACTCTAGCTGTGCAAAGTCTGCTTCTAGAATCTTACCACCTTCCCAACGTGATACAAACACCTTCTTTACAGGAAACGTGCCACCTCTTGGCATATTCTGCATATTAGGGTCTGCTCCACTAAATCTGCCTGTCGCAGTTCTATGTTGTAATAGTCTTACGTGTAACATACCATCAGACTTTACGTGTGTCTTTATACCTTCAACGAAGGAAGACAAGTATGTATCTAGGGCAGACAATCTCTTGAGGTCTTGTAAGAAACCACTAGCTTCTTTCATACCTGCTCGATTAGCCATGCCTTGTAGTACATCTAGATTACCTTTGGATACACCAAACCCATTTGCAGATACCCACTTGGCATTTGGTGCATTAAACTTTAGTCCTGCTATTACATTATTGGGGTTAAAAATATAGCCACTAGCAGAACAATGTATGCAATTATTTGCATTAGCGTAAGGAGTTCCATTCTTTCTTACCTTTCTTACCTTGCCTGTACCATTACAGGTCTTGCACGTAAGTGCTGTTGTTTTATATACAATGTCAGAGTTCTCTCTGATTGCTCTCTTGAAGTCATCGTGAGCCATGTGAGGAATAAACGCATTTGCCCACATAGCTTTGTCTTTAGGTTTTCTACTGTAGATAACCCATGACATCTGTTCAGGACTGTTAAGATTGATAGGCATATCCCCCATTAGATTTCTTACTTGTGAAGATAATCGCTTCTCAATCTCTTGCTTCTCTGTCTCAAACTCTTTTCTTACAGACTCTAGTTTTGTCTCGTCTACCTTGAACCCATTCCTATGTGTTCTCGCTAACGTGACACATACCTTGTTTGTAAGTAACACTGTATCCATAAGATGAGCATACTTAGTAGAGTTAAGTTTCTTGTACTGTCTATCGGACAACTGCTGTGTAGCGTGTAAATCTGCAGACAAATACTGTCTTAGCTCTCCTCTAGGTATCTCATCTGTAGCATAACCCTTTGCAAAGTATTCCTTCAAGGTATCTTCTTTCTTTGTCTCTAGGTCATACCTTTCAGCACAGTCTTTGAGATGCAAAGGTTCTTTGAGACCTCTCTGTAATATATACTCTGTAAGCATGGTGTCAAAGACAGGACCATCATACTTGAATCCACATTCCCACATCCACATTAGGTCATATGCTATGTTATGTCCTATAAGTATTGTTGCTTTATCAAGCAACTCTTGTATGTCGATGTGCTGTGTGCCACCTGAATCCATATTAAACAGATACTCGTTACCTATATCTGTCAGACATCCCACCATAACTAACTTGTTAGTAGGTTCGTATGGGTCGAGATGCATTCTACCATCTCTCTTTGTTACTGTATTTTCTACGTCTAATGTTAACTTCATGCACTATACCTCGCTGTGTGTGGGTTGATGTTGCAGTTTATCATGCCATGCCAACCTGTAATTTTGTTCTTAACAACATTCAAATGTCTCATGGTTGATTCTTCATCAATACCTTCAACACTTGCAGGTTGTCCTATTAATATCATTAAGTCAGCTTCTGCTGCCTTACCTGTACGTGAGCCTTCCATCATTGCCTGATTAAGTCTCTGCCTACCTTCTGCTTCTGCATTAAGTTGTGACATATAGAATATAACACAATTATATTGTTTTGCAATCTGTCTTGCATATATTGCATTTGCCTTGAGTGCTTCATCAGGTCTAGCATATCCTGCAGTACGTGCAAACTTATCTCCCATGTCAATCACAACTACGTCAGGATTAACACTCTTACACATACTCTCTACCCAAGACATATCCTCGCCTGTCACATCCTTTATCTTTAGATTAGGCGATATCTCTTTGTATCTATCTCTTGCCTGTGCAGGATTATCTTTTATCTGATACTTATCCATGTTTGAGGATGCAGTCAGGTATCTAAATCCTACTCTGTCATATGACTCTTCATTACATAAGACAACACACTTAGCACCTTGTCTTGCAAATCCATTGTCTCCTACAAGTAGAGATGCATGGAAGCTAGTCTTACCTGTGTTAGGTCTCGCACCTACCTCAACAAGATAGCCACCATTGACACCTTCTACCTTTCTAGCTAACTCAGGTAGATTAAATGACCACCTAGTTTGCTGACTCTGTTTAGCTATCAAAGTATCAAATGAGATATCATCCCATTCTATTCTCATCTCAGGTGTGAAGTCATCATTGTACTTCTCTAGTAAATCACGTAGAGGTTTCATACTTGTCTGCACACCATTGACAAAGTCAAAGCCAAGATTAGCTACGTCTTCCCCAATAACTTGTTGGAACAACTTAGATAACACATCCTGTGCTACATCTGTTCCCATAGGCTTCTGCCTTTTAATATCGTTGAACAATGCAGAGTAACCTTGCTTCTGTGCAGTAGTCATAGCAGGATTGCTAGACAAGAACAGAGCTTCAAGTTCGTCAGGGGTCACATCTCTGTCATACTTTCGCATTGCTTTATCTATAGTGTGCTTGATAGTCCTAGCATCTTTGCTAAATAATCTATCAGGACACCTAGCACCTCTATGGTCTTCATAGAAGTTCTTGTTCATTAAACTACGTAGTAGTGATAATTCCATGTTGGTTCTCCTTTGGGGTTAGTTTATATAAGTTGTTTAAGTCTTCGTCTTCTCCATATTTCAAATCATCTTTCAGTCTCAATACTTTTACATCATTGACATATCCTCGTAACTCTTTTGCAAAGGCTAGTGTCTTGGGCATTGCATCAGGGTCTAAGGCTATGATAGCAGTTGAGAATTGTGATAGGTATCTCTTGTGTGAATCGCTTAATGATGTTCCCAACACAGCTACCCCTACATAAACACCATTGCCTACAACAGATGCACTTACACAATCCTCAACAACTACAGCCACCTTACCACATCCATATGAGAAAGGCAAGTCACTATTTCCATATCGTTTCCATTTGGGCAGACGAAATCCCACAGACCGACCAACTGCATCTACAATTAGTCCATCTTTCTTGACAGGAAATACAACTCTCCTTTCTTTTATATCGTAGTACAACTCTAACTTATCATATTCTAGATTCCATAACTCACAAAAGTCCATGACCTCTCGTCTATGATTGTGATGCACTACATACTCAGGCAAGGCGAAGCCTGTACTATCTTTTTTGACATCAGACTTGGCAGTCTTGATATCATCCACAGATAAGTTAACCTTCTTTGTTCCTGAGATAGGACAAGAAGATTTGTAACAGTTCCAAACTAGCCTACCCATGTTGTTGGTTACAGTAAATGTTTTATAACCATTACAACTAGGACAGTTAGTTCTTTTTGTTTCTCCTACACTTAAATGTAAATCACTTATGTAATTATATATATTCATATTATATACTCTTAATGTAATTATCACGTAATGTCAATGCATTTTCTGCACTAGCATATGTATTTTTCATGTAAGGTTTAACCGACTGTGGATTAGCGTGTCCTGTGACAGACATAATCTGACCCATAGGCACTCCTGCTTCTACCATTTCGGTAGTTCCTGTCCTTCGTAGGTCAGATATTCGTAAATCATCAGGTAATCCTGACTCTTTTATGACTCTTCTAGCCACTTTTGATAGCCTTTGTATGGCATATGGACTATAAACACCCCTCATTGGTGTAGGATAGGGTGCAACATAAGGCTGAAAGTCGTAGTCTTTCGCTTGTTGTGTAAGCATTTCCAATAAGTCAACAGAAATCGGCAGATGTACTACACTTCTTCTCTTTGACTGTTGCAAATTTAACACACCCTTGTCAAAATCTATGCTTGAGAACTGTAAAACTCGCATATCTCCCACCCTTTGACACCATTCGTATGCCATTTGTACTATCAATCCTAAGTTTCTGTACTTAAAATCCTCGTAACAGTAGTTAAGAAATTTCCTAACCTGTTCTTTTGTCCATACAGTTGTCCTAGAATGGGCAGATTTACGTTTGAAAGTAGAGAAAGGGTTGCTCTCGGCATACCCCATCTCCATTCCAAAAGAATATATCTTACGTGCTACTGATGTAACTGCATTCGCCAAGTACACGCCACGCCCAAGCCATACTTCGTATGCTCTACGTGCTATCGCACCTGACATTTTGGTAAGACATATTTCTGCCACACTTTTGCCATCAACTTTTGTGTCCAATAAAACAGTCACACAATATTGATAATCATGTTTAGTTTTATCAGCTAACCTATTAAAATCGTTGGACAAATAGTATTTATTTGTTAGGTCATTTATGTTCACTAAGATACCTGTATCGCTATGTAAATACATAGTCCTATGATTAGTAACTTGCCATAGTCAAGGTCAAACTTTGTGCCTTCCCCATATTTTTTACTAAAGTCTTTGTCAAAAAAATCTTGTATTCTATGCCACATTTTTCTTTCCTTTCGCTTTAAATGTATAATCTCTCCACCTGTCTGCATAACTATGCTCACATTTGGGTAATTCTAAATTAAATATGTCTGCTAATATAAATTCTAAACTAGGTAATTCAACTACTGTATGGTAGTCTAAAGGCATACCATCATTAACATTATTAACTATATCTTTCAAGTTGTTAACTTGCTTCAATAGTCTTTCCTCTTGTGCTTCTGTAAGTTTAATCGTTGTCATGCTACTTCTCCTTTCATCCAAGTTGGTTTCTGTGTATATTTGTATCTCGCAAATCTAGACTTGTCAACAATATAAAATTTACGATAGGCTTCTATAGGATAGAACTCATCTGTCTTCAAGTCATCATGCCCACTAAAACATTGTGGGTGTGCAGTCATCTTACCATCCGTATGGTCAGGTATCATCCATGTACCTCTATAGATAGCTTCTTTGTGCTTACTAGCACCATGCACTTTGCCATATCGTTTAGTATATTCTAATAACATTAGACCATACAAATCCATAGCGAACCAATAGTTTGCTCTTGTTTCCATCACCCATAGAGTGCATGGATGCTTCTGATGTACAGGTTTGTACAAGTCATGCTCCTTTGCATAATCAGGTACATGATGCCATAGTGCAGTACACAACATCTGTGCTTCTTCTAGTGGCATCTTAACTATATGTTGGTCACATAGAGACGATGCAATTTTACTTGGTGTATCTTCTATAATAAATCTATTCATGTTCTCCCCCTTTGTCGTTATCGTCATACTTAATTCTCTTGCCATTGTGATACATATACCTACTTCTGCTTGGTGTGTGATAGCCTTTCTTCAAAAAGAATGTAGGCTTTCTCTTTGCAGTTTCAAATGTAGCTACAGTTAAAACGATAGCACTTATTAGAAACACGTGAGCAATCGCAGTTATACCAAACACCCACATACTACCAAAGTACATAGAGAATACTATGCACCACATCCATGCTAATACTTGCATGACCATGTGTCTAGTATTCAAGTCAGGTATGTGTCGCAACGGATTACGTTCATGATTCATGACAGATTGCCATGTGTCGTGTACTATTTTAGTCATGTGTCATCTCCTATTCTGTTGGGTCTACTGCAACGACATAATACTCATCCCAAAGCATATCCATTATTTGAGTTCTGTTATATGCCATCATATAAAAACTAATACTATCTTTTTCTTTTAGATTTCGTTTTAATTCTACATAATACCTTTTCATTTCTTACTCCTTTCAATATCCCACCTATAAAATATGTGGTCATCTATTCTAGTTATATAAGTCTTTGTCTCTGCCCAACTAGGTCGGACATAGTTAGCGTGATAATGTGTAGCACCTTGCAGATGAGCAGTCAAGTAGCCATAGTACACACCTCTAGCTACTGTGAGTGCATCATTCCATGCTTTCTTTTCTCGTGCTTTATCACTCTTGCCATCACAATACCAACTGAATTGGCATTGATGTCTGATAGGTATCTTTGGATTCCATTTGTATGTTAAGCCTTGTTTGACTACATCACATACATTGTTAGGATATCGTTTGTCTTTCACTCTGTTCATCACAACTTCAGCTACTGCTACTTGTCCTGCCTTGCTTTGATTCTTAGCTTCGTGATATGTATTGAGTGCTAGACACACTATTGCTTCAGCTATCATATGTTTTCTCCTTTATATAGTTGCATACCCACATATCCTTACCTATACGACAGTTTCCTTTATAGTATTCAAGCACCATAAAGAATACAAACAGTATAAAAAAACTAGGAAATATTAGTGTATGCCATTTCTCTTTGAGATACTTCATTGAGTCCATCTCTTATCCCATATAGGGTCATTCAATGGATATTCTTTTTCAACATCCATACCCTTGAGTATATGTGCAATCACATCTACTGTCCACCCATTGCCAATCATCTTGTATCTCTGTGAGTTGGACACATGATTGGTGTAGTTGTCAGGTAATGTCTGCAATCGCTCACACTCTAGGGGTGTTAGCTTTCGCCACATATCTTTTGATACTACCACGTTATCTTTCTGCACAGTAGTAAGACAGTTAGACTTGTCATCATCTCGCACTTCTAGTTGCCTAGTAAAAGGCAAGTCAAGTTGGTCATCTTTCCTAGTACCATGCTCATCTAATCTACGATTAACGATACGACCAATGGCAACCTTTGGTTCTCTGTGTCCACCTTGCATGGTAGTGAGGGTAGGTGCTTTGCCTTCCTGTGCATATACTCGCTTGATAGAGTCATGACCTTTTAGGTCAGCAGTACCGACACGTATCAACCCATCCTTAGACATGGTAGGATTATCCTTGAGTACCATAGTACGTTGCTTACGTTCAATACTATTCCACCATACTGCACCATTGTATCTTGCAGTAAGACAATGTGACTTGCCACCACTAGTCATCTCATC
>Ga0208767_1002520_pt1 | contig 13817 bp, 22 predicted proteins | sample VirMetDEL_Mar_21_FD_184514 | JGI IMG/M metagenome (GOLD analysis project Ga0208767, IMG submission 184514) | Aqueous microbial communities from the Delaware River and Bay under freshwater to marine salinity gradient to study organic matter... | ecosystem: Environmental > Aquatic > Marine >... | reverse complement strand
TCTTCTTCATCGAAGTTTGAGGGTTCGTCATAGACATCTGCGTGTTCTCCACAATCGGAACAGATATCATGGTATCTTATTATAGCATCACAGCAATCACTATACATATTTTACTCCTTATATTAGATAGTTAGGACCAGTCCATCTATAGAACTTGTCGTTTGAAAAAATAGAACCCCTAGCCCACTTTGCCGGAGCTCTCCATCCAGCCGCTTTGAACACATCACCTTTTTTGTGAGGTATTCCTTTATGTACACCGTCTTCGTTAGCGATGAATCCCCATACGGAACCATTAGTCGTTATCTTAGTGTACTTTCTACCTATCTTCATATCAATACCTTTATTGAACTCATCAATCATTCTGAGTCGAATCTCTTTAGCGCTTCCATCCAAGTCTTCAGGGTTATTACCCCAGTTAGCGTAATCTTTTTTTATACCGACTATTAGGTTATCGACAGCATCCCAAAAGTCTATTGTTGAATTTCTGTCATATATTTTATTACTCATTATGATAACTCCATTTCTAAAAATTCTCGTTCTAAGTCTGGCCAATCGTAACCATACTCTGACATAACCTTACCGATTTTGAAAGAGTCTGAAGTACTATGGAATGGTAACGGGCTCTTTTCTCCGTCACCTGACATATAAGAAACTAACCAAACTTTATTATCAATTATATTGTGACTACTTTTGATTCCTTTTGGAAGACAGCCCTCATCGAACTGAAGATAGTCATCAACCAAGTTAGCATTTATACTATTCAATCTATATACCAAAGTGAACCTCAGCTTTCATTTCCCAGTACTCAGCCTCTTCATCAGCCATCTTCTCTACCAACTTATCCATACCACATTTAGGTTCATCTTTTGGTTTTTTACCGATGACTTTATCTATCTCATCGAAGAAGTCATCCATCTCTTTTACAAACTCTTTATCAAATAAATTTCTCATTTTTTCCCTTTATCTTACACCTAAAGCTACGAAAGAATTTGCTAATAAACAAGGATTATTTCTTGAATTTCTCACTTTTTTCTTGTTATACTTCGTTAGTGACATACTGGCATTATCAGTAAACATCACTAACGAAAGCATAATTATTTTACTCCACCTTCTCAACTGAGCCCCAATCCATTCATAGCAGCGTCAAAGTCAGGATGAGCCATAACAGAGTGATTATCTAAGTAATCCCTTTCCAAGTCTTCCATCAGAGAAGCTTGTCCTTCTTTACTCATCCAATTGAACCTATGGAATTGCTTCTTTACATCACCCCACTCATCTTCACCAATTCTCCACATCTCAACGATTTTGATACCATTAGAAACAGATGAAAGAGTGTACTCTACAATGAGTTTGTTTCCTTCAAAGTTAGTGGAAGAGTCGAACTTCCCAAATGTTTTTTCAAATACATAAGTCATTTATTTCTCCTTTTCTTTACACCTAAAGCTACGCAAAAAACTGCACATGAGTCAAGGACTTTTTTGAATTATTTCTTGATTATTTTATTGGAATAAGTCGTATAACTGTTTGAAGAATAACCCTATAAAACCTGCACCTATTGTCATTCGCCACTTTTGTGAGTTCTCTCTATATTGGGTGTTCTGTTTTGTTTCAGCCCATAGTCCCTCATGCGGATTGAATAGGTTTTCTTTTAGAAATCGAAGTGACTCTTCTGTCTTTCCGTGAGCCATCGATGCTTCGTGTTTCATCTCATCGATGTCTTTTTTGATATCATCAATCTTATTATGAATCAGTTCAAATTCTTTTCTATCTGTGGCGTTCATATCTATAATTATTTACCAACTTTGATTTTATTTGCTTGAATTATCTTTTTTCTTCTTTTTCTTGGTTTAGGTTTAGGTTGGTTCTCTAATCTAAGTATCTCTTCTTTTAGAGCATCTCTTATAGCCCTACCTTGGATAATTTCAGCCTCTAAATCACCTATCTTACTAGCGGCACCGAATGATGACGCTACTACACCAGCGACAACTCCAATAATTATTCCTAACCATACCCAGCCTATTGTTCCCATATTACTTACTAACCAATCCATCATTTACTCCTTACTTTTACTCTTATCACTTCTGACTCTGTGATGTTTCTTACCTTTGGATATGGTAACAGTGGATGTTTCATAGTCTTCATAGCCATTCTCTTATCACCCTTATTACCGAGCAAATAAACATACCTATGTTTCCTCAGCTCCTTCTTTATCCAAAAGTCCTTCTCAACTAAATCTTTCATCTTCTCTATGTCGTTTGTTCCATAGTATGGAAAAATGGTTCTACCATGTTGCCACTTTCCATCCTCTTCAAACTTATATAACCAACTCTCAGACCACCTTAGATTATCTCCTTGATATAACCAGTTGGTTGCCTGGTATACAGTACCGACATGACCTCTCATTGGGTCTGAGTATGATATTAGTGCCTTTATCTTTGGTCTGTGTTTCTTCAACCATCTGAAACTCTCTCCTATTAGAAACGACTCAGCATTACTACCATAACCATCGTGTACAAATAATCTAACCAATTCATATACCGACTTCCTATCTATTGAAGCCGCTATTGAAGCACCTGAGTGTCTACCTATTGGGTCTCCATAACATATCGTACCAATTAGCTTCTCTTCGTTTCCCTCAAAGAATGCGTGTTCATTATCTGTGGTATAATATAGTCCCAATGCCACACTACACTTAGTCCATTGTTTTGAATAGTGGTTAGCGACAATCATTTCCTTCGCTAACATCCTAGGTATTTCTCTAACAGATAATCTATTAGCGTCTACATAAGCCATATAGTATCCGCCATTACCATTCCTACCACATAACCTAACATACAACCTATCGCTACACCCATAGCTAGATACTCTAAGTTTTGTCTTTGGTTATCACTCATCCTTATCTATATCAACTTCCTTTACACATTCCGCTAGTAAATTTGCCTGTATCTCATTCACATCATCATAGAATTTGTCTATACACTCATCGTAATCAAGTCCTTCCTCTTCACACTCCTCTTCCCAAGGTCTTTCAAGTCCCGCATCATCATCCATTTTCCAATGAAATCCATTCTTACTACCATATCCAGCGAATAAGAAATCATCAGACTCCTCATCACCTGTAAAGGACATACACGCATCCTCATCCATAGCTACTATAACCGAATTGAGTTCCTCTAAGAATCCATCAGCAGGACTCCAAGCTGAACAAAAGTTTATATAGCTTTCATCAGTACCATAGTCAGCGTCTTCTATAACAACCCACTTAGAACCTACAGCCTCTGTACTATATTTGAAGTTCTCACCAAACACTGGTTTCACAACACCTTTTACATCGTGGTACTCTAAGTCACCCCACCATTTTTCTAGTGTTCTATGTACCTCTTCTTTTTCAGAGTTTACAGTTACTCTTTGCCATACATGATTAGCCATTTTACTCCTCTTCTTCTGATAAAAATTCTGAATCTTGGTGTATTACTACGACACTACCACTCTCTTCCGATGGTATGTTTTCATAGTCTAATTTCATTTGGATAGCCTCAGCCTCTATCTCAGCTGCTATCAGTTCTAATTCTTTTTGTTGTTTCTTTGTAAGTTTATTCTTCTTCATCTCTCATACTCTGTGTTATTGGAGCATCAACATCCAAATAGGTTTCCTCATCTTTCCACCACTCATACTTTCGTTTACCTAATTGTCTGTTCTGAAGATTGTTCATAAATTCAGATTCATAATCTTTCTTTTTCATTATTCTCCAAATCTTATGAAAGGCTTCTTCATTATCTTTCATCTTTTTTCTACCAATAAAATAATGTTCAGCCCCACCTGGTGTTACTGAATCTATTTTATCTATAATATCATCGGTGTAGTTATCTACCAAATAATACATAGCCATCTTTCGTCTCCTAATCTAAAATAATACTAAATTCTCCTATCGTTTCTTCTAGCTTCCAATCATCAAAATAAGAATACCCTATCAACACAGTGTCACCTCTCATAGACTTTGTTGGAGCAAACATAGTGTTTACCTCTCCGTGCATATCTGAGTATGAAGCACTATTTACTACTGGAACCTCAAATCCATTGAACCAAGTGATATATGTAGTATCAGACCCAACATACCACAAATCGTCTGAAAGACCTGTGTATAGTTGGGTTGTTGGCCAACAATTCTGAATTATATATCCAAGTGTATCTCCTATCAACCAATAATGATTGGAATACCAAGAAACTTTCTGAACATTCATACCAATGGAATCTCTAGTGACTAAACCAGTTAGTCTATGTAGAGTCTGCCATTTGGTTGTGTCTATAGGTAGACGATAAAATCCATTACCATCCACATCTAAATCTAATAGTAGGCTAAGAACTACTGATGAAAGCGTATCCTCATTTGTTGTAGTATCTTCAGGCCAATCATAAATATTTTCATATGGGTCTTCATCCAGTTCTGGTGCTTCCCAACCACTTAGTGGGTTGGAACCATCACTACATCCTATAAGACTAAATGCGCTTAGGGTGATTACTATACTTGTTATCTTTTTTACGATATCCAAATTGTTTAGTGGATTCATTTTGTTTACTCCATTCCTTTTTCTTTTTCTTTGGTTTTTTCTTTGGTTTTATCTTATCATTATAAGCTTGTTCCTCAAGCTCTTCATAATAATCGTATTTTCCCATCTTATCACTCCTAAAGCTACGAATAAATTGCACTAATTGTCAAGTATTATTTTCCATTTTTTTGCTGTATCTAAAAACTCTGTGACAGTATAAGACTTATTTTTCTCATCTTTTATCTTTATACTACCAAGTGCTTCTGGTTCTTTTTGTATTATATAGTTCAATGCTGTGAATCCATTACCAGTATAAAACTTACCGAAAGACTCCTCACCTAATATGTTTTCATCCCATAAGTCTTCATCTTTTTTATTATCCATAATGATATAGTAAGTCATATATATAAGTATATATTTATTCCACTAAAATCAAATCTTTTTCGTAAGAGTCCATTGAACTTATATAGAATTTGAATATATCATATTCCATTACACCTATCTCACCACTTTGTTGTAATATATCTGCTAGGTGTATTATGGTTTGAAAGTTTTGAGGATTCAATCCCCTACAATCAAACTCAACACATATATTATGTAGCTCTGATATTTTATTGTGTCCATACAACTTTATCCGTGCATCCAAATCGTATGTTGTATTTGGTTGTTCTTTTTTTATATACTCACTCATACAATCTGAATCACGCAAATCCAAATATATTTTATCACACCAAGGTTCTAACTGACGCAACATTTCTTCATTACAATTATAAGCTACAAATCCTATATCGTATTTAGGTGAAACAATAGGTTTCATATGTTTGTCGTGTTGTACCACTGTTCCCCACTTACGAATAAAGTTTCTCATATTCTTTGTTGTCGTATGTATCCACTCAGGTGAATCCTTACCTGGCGCACCACCTGATGATGGATTGAATCTACTACCTCTACTTGTCATATGGTATACAAGACCCTTCCAAGTCTGTATAAATTCAAATCCTAACAAATGAAACCGATTGAAAATATCAGAGTCCTCTTTTGATTGTGGAGCAAATAACTCATCATGCCCACCTGTCCTCCAATAGTCCTCTTTGTATATAGCCCAAGGTGCGAATATACCTTCGGTAGTTTTATCTTCACAACCTTTTGCGAACTCAACCAAACCTAACTCATCAAACTCTTCAGGCTCTATACCAAAGTCTTTCAATATCTTTTCGGGACCATCGGGATGTAATGATGGTTCTATTCTAGTCGCTGATACAATCTTCCCTCTATCCAAATGTTTTAGAATCTCCACATCCATATTAGGACAAGCATACATATCTGCGTGAAAAAACATAACTATTTCATTACTTGCCTTCTCACATAAAAAATCATACCAATATACTATACCTTTTCTCTCAGGACCTTCGTTTCTGAATATCTGTACATTATGGTCTTTCTTCTTTATCTTTTGTAACCACTCCCAAGTTCCATCATCAGAGAAATCATCTCCGAACATTATTTCGTGTCTATAACCTAAATTCTTTCTGATACTATTATAAGACCATTCCAAGTACTTTAGATTGTTTCTACTTGGTTGTATAAAACTAATAACCTTATCTGACATAGTTCTCCTTTATGTATTCTATAATATCTACAGTTGGTTTCCAATCTAACATTTCTCTAGCTTTGGTATCTGTATTTAGTGTGTTCCTAGCTTCACCAGGCCACGCATCAATATACTTTGTAGGATAGTCTTCACCAAAAGCGTCTGCTATCTCATTTATTGAGTAGTTCTTACCTCTACCTAACTCAATTTCTTCCGCCTCATATCTCATATCAACAGCACCATGCATAGCTTCCATTGACTTTACTATACCATCAACAATATCACCGACATAGGTAAAATCTCTTCTTTGTTCCCCATCACCAGTTATGTTTAGTGGTCTTCCTTCACCATAAAGTCTCTGAAAGATACCTAATACATTACAATAAGCACCCTCTGTCGCTTGATTTTCACCATACACATTATAGAACCTCGTTATAATTGATGGGACATTGAAAAGTTTAGAGTACATTCTCACAACCTCTTCACCTAAGTATTTTGAAAATGTGTACGGATTAGCATAAATATCGTGGTGTGTAGATGATGAACCAGCATACACCAAAGGACATCCAAGTCCTCTTACCCACTCCAATATGTATTGTGTTCCAAGTGAGTTAGATTCAAAACTTCCTGATGGGTGGTCGAATGATGGTTGTATTCTAGCCAAAGCGGCTAAATGAAATACACCATCTACATTCATTGGCATATTTTTGTAATTATTTCTATCGCTGATATCAAATGGTATATAAACTACATTTTCATTATCGATATGATTCTCTTTTTTACCAGTAGCATAATTGTCAAAACTAAGAACCTTATGTCCATCTGATAATAGTCTTTTTATTAGATTAGTACCAACAAACCCAGCACCACCCGTTACTATAAACTGCATTATATTCTCCTATATATTCCTATGCCACAAGTGTTCTCATTACCAGTGACTTTGAAATTGACAGAGTTTTCGAATCCATCAAAATCACACTCTTCAATAAATCTCCTTACGCCTGGCATTTTATCGTTATCTATATCGTGGAATATAAAATAACCACCCACTTTTACCATTTGTGAATAGAACTCATAATCCTTTTTCACATATTCGTAATCGTGGTTTCCATCACAAAAAACAATATCATATTCAAGACCCAAATTACTAACTTGTCTTTTTACCTTTTCACCAGTAGAGTCTCCTATAATAAATACTGTCCCATCCTTAAAAGATAGGTTTCCAACAAGAGATTTTTCCACATTTGGACATAATAAAGCATCAACTATTATATTGTTTTCTATGTTGAAGTTATTCCAAAACATAGTGTTAGTTAGATTTGAAGCAGTACCTATCTCTAAAAAGTTTATTGGTTTATCACCAAATACATCCTGAAACCAAACTAATGTATTAGCAAACTCTTCAGGTACTTGCATCAGATAATCTCTATCCCCATCGAATAGTTTAGTCCCACCATAAGCCACTGGAGCATTAGCCTTTATTATATCATAAAATTCTCTATAACTTCCCACTATAATGTCTCCCATATTTTTTTCATATGTCGATGAAATATTTTTTCACTGTAACGGATTTCAAACAACTCTTTAGTTTCCTTAGAGCAGCTATCATAAAATTCTTTATCATCTCTTAGTCTTTTAGCGATAGACTTAGCAGCACCCACATCACCCACAGCGACAGTTGTTCTTGGATGACATAACTTTTGTGTTCTGAAAGTTTCTATACCAATACAAGGTATCCCCAAATAAGAACAATTCAGATTGAATGTACCAGCACCAGGTTCACCTAAATGTACAGCATACTTATTCTTTGATAGTTCATACATCCAACTCAACCAATCTACCCAATCTAAATGTTTTATATCCATACCTCTTTCTTCAGGCTTCATCCTACCAGTGACAGGTGCTCTCAAATCGTCTGATAACACCTTACCCACCACATAATCATCAAACCCTCTGTAAATACTGACAAAGTTACCACCTAACATAACACTATCTGTTTTTTCTTCTGATACCTTTATTTCATCAGTAATCATAAGTGTTGGTAAATACTCGCATCTAACATCTAAAAGACCCTCATAATATTTCTTGTCTATATCGTTGTGACATAACACGATATCCATTTCTACTAAAGTATTATAGTACCATATTTGGTCTTCTATCTCTCCATCTTGCCAGTAATAATATGTACTCTCTTGCATTACGGATACCTTTTTACATACCCTACGATAATGCTCAACCAATGGAAATTCTCTCAACTTATCTTTGTTCTGTTTTGGTATTATAAGGATACCGAAATCATAAGTGTTATCTGGCAAAGTCTCAAGCTGATACCAATGGTGGTGTGTAGCATTCAAAGAACACACCCAAGCTAAATCGGTTCTCATATTAGGATGGTTTCTTGGTGGTGTACCATTGTATCCACCTTCTGTAAAAAATCCTATCTTCACGTAGCAAACATTCTTTCTATTCTAAAGTGTTCAATATATTCATAGTTGAACTTCAAGCCATTATAGTTTGTATGGAATGCTTTCAAACTCTTTTCTGTAAAGTATGATTTGTTCTGTTGTGATTCAAATTTCTGTAATTCTTTCAACTTAGTATCTCCAGTGTACCACCTATCCAAACATACATAATAATTTGGTTTCCAATCTTCTAAGGTGCTTGGTGTTTTGTATGTAACAAGACCAGTGGGAGAATTTCTAATCAATGCCCAAGCTATGTTATTAGCTATCCTATGTTCAAAATGTGAGTCTATGTTTGGTGTTGTCATTATAGCATCATATTCTCTTATAGCATAATGAGTTTCTATTATGTTTACCCACTCATCTTCTGGTTTGTCTTTTATATGTGAACCATTTGCGAAATGGCCATTGATGTTTAGATACTCATTCCATATACGCTCACACTCTTCGTTTCTACCATCTCCGCTTGTACCATCAAAGTCACCACCGCTTGACATTACGGCAATATCAAACTTAGTGTCCTCGCATAATATCATAGTACCCAACATACCATACTCAGCATCATCAGGATGTGCTGAAAGACATAGTATTTTATCACAATTTAGGAATTTCATATAACTATTTCTTTGAAATGTCTTATAACTTTTATTGGTTTAGGTTCACTAATAAATATCTCTTTATTTTCCAAAATACGAATAATTATTTCCACAAAATTTACACCAGCCAATGTAGTGAAATATGTACCACCACCGAAACGAGGATTGACTTCTATGAATTTTGGAACTCCGTTTTTGTCCTCTTTCAATTGAATACACACAGGACCTTTGAGTCCCAAAAAGTTACACATTCTCATACATTCACTTTCGATGTGTTCATCTCTTATTATCTCACCTTGTGTGGATATACCAGCCTTTGTCTGTACCCTTTTCCTAACAACTGCCACATACCCACATAAAACATCAACAGTGTATTCTTGACCTGGCAAATAGTCTGAATAGATGTATTCTACATCACTATGGAATGTTGATAAATATTGATGTACATCCTCACAGTGAAACACTCCTCTACTCCCACCTAATTCATATCTTGGTCTAGCGATACTATTTTTGAAATTCATATCTTTATCAGACCAAGTCTTTGGTAAATCAAAATCATCCTTTACTTTATTGTAAAATTTCCATTTATCATTACATAATTTTATTGTATCAGAATTAGACATAAATACATTGGTAATATCTGAAAGGGATTCGAATTTATCTATCTCCATATTACCAGTGGGTAGTAAAACATCAATCTTTTCTTTCTCTATTATTTTTCTGATTGCGGGTATAAACTCTTTATCTGTACTCTTTGGAACAATATAACCTGTATCAGCCATATACATTCCAGCAGAATCCGCTGTTATATCTGTAGCGGTGATATGATGTTCACCCTGACCATCAAAATCTTCCAAAGATTTTATAACCCCAACAGCTGCTGGTCCTCCAGCCGATGTAACCATTAGTTTCAACTTTCGTATAACTCCTTATAAGTTCTTTCTATCCAATATTGTTGGTCTCTCTTTTGAGGATTAGGTGGTATTGCATTGAAGTGATACACCCATCCCGCATCCAAAAAGTATAGTTTATCTTCCATCCAAAACTGAATTTCTTTGTCTAATAATATGGTATTCTTTTTCCATAGGTCTTGTAAGTTATAACAAGGTGGTAAAACCTTTACATCCACATTGTGTTTATCCAACATAAAATTCAGTATCGTTTGGTCTGTACCAGCCATTATTTTATCTATAGCTGACCTTATCTTCTTATCGTTTTCATCATAGTATTTTTTCATCTCATCGAAAAACCATCTATGACTTTTGTTTACAATCTGAAATCCACCATTGATATATCGATGTGGTCTAATTCGATGTCCATCAAATAGTTCGTCTCCGAATCCTCTAATACTTCTCAGTACCCACTCATAGCATCCATCGTTCATAACACCACAATATTTATTATCTGTTTCATCAAAGAAGTTAGGACAATCAGGATGAACTATGGTATCAGCATCAGCCATCAATATCTGATTATACTCTATCTCATTTTCTTCTAAAAAGTCAAATAGATAATACCTTTGCCAAGTTATCTTCATATATTCTATAGGAAACAATAGGTCTTCCCATACTAATAACTCACAATCATTCTTCTCGCAAAAGCGTTTCCAACTGTCTACCGAATAATGGTAAGAATTGTTTCTACCATCACCCATTTTGATGTTGGGTATAAAAACTATGTTTTTCATTTTTTACTTATAAGAATTCCATAATCTCTAAAATATAGGTAATCAATCTTAGTACTCCAAAATGTACTAATTGCATGTTCTGGAGTTTCTACGATTGGTTCCCTATCATTGAAGCTTGTATTCAGTACTAATGGTACACCAGTTTGTTGATAGAACTTATTTATAAAGTTATAATACCATTCATTTTCCTCTTTGGTTACAGTCTGTAATCTAGCACTCCCATCGAAGTGTACTACTGCTGGAACTTTGTCAAGTTTATCCTCTTTCCATTGTATAGCAAAACTCATATAAGGACTGTCTATGTCACGTTCGAACCATTCACCAACATGCTCTCTCATTATCGATGGAGCAAATGGTCTAAACCATTGTCTGTGTTTTACTTTTTCATTTACAATGTCTTTTGTATCAGCATGCCTCGGGTCTGCTAAAATACTTCTGTTACCCAAAGCTCTTCTACCTGATTCTGAACCACCACCAAATACTGAGATGATATTTTTTTCTATCATCTTTTCTATAACCACTTCATCGGTTGCTTGTTCGACTACCATAGTTTCTTTATTCTCAGCCCGCATTTTTTCAACAGCCTCTCTAACTTCATCCTCAATGTAAGTCTTACCAAGATAAGGTGTTTTGTTTTGTTGATTATTGTATATTCTTGGGTTGTCTAACATATGGTGATATAGATACCTAGCAGAACCTATAGCAAGCCCACCATCATATGGTATTGGGTCGTGATGTATATTTTCGATTTCAGGATACCAATCTAACATAGCACCACCCATTACACAATTCAAAGCGACTCCACCTGATAAACATATGTTTTTACCACCATTCTGAATGTATTCATTTACAAATGGGTCTATCTTCTGTTTTATAGTCTTCTCAAACATATATTGTAATGAAGCTGCTATATCAAATCTATTCTGTTCACTTTTATCAGCTTCTGATGTTAGGAACTTCATATCCTTTGGATTAGGTTCTAAACCACCCTCTAACATATTTTGGAAATGACTTAGGTATTTTTCGTGATTACCCAAAGCGGCCATACCCATTACAGTACCACCTTGGAATCCTAAATGTTTTAGTTTTGGTGTTACATGTCCAGCACCTAATTTGAAAATAACACCAGTACACCTTTTATAGTAACCACCCCAACTAAATGTTGCTGGGTCTATGTGTAGCTCCTCTATCTTATTGTCCTTCCCACTCCAAACAGTAAATGCTGTCATCCATGGATGAAGTTTTGGGAAGCGACCACTTAAACTTTCTCTTGTTTCAGCTTTTAGATATTGGGGATTTTCTGTCCCATTTCCATCAAATGTTATTATCAGAGACTCATCAAATTCACTTGAGAAGAAAGCGGCAGCTGCGTGTGATTGGTGATGTCCTGGTTCAATAAAGTCTCCACCATTTCTTTGTACTATACTTTTTATTTTATTGAAACTTGCCTTTGGGTAACCACCATAATATTTGGATGCTTTATAATGAACAGCGTAGTCCGCATCTTCATATAAATGTTTAGGACAAGTATCTAACATAAACTGCATCCCATCACCAGTACTACTTTTTTGTCTGTTGAATCTTTCCAACTCATTATGTAAAATAGGTACACCATCTTCTAAAATAGCATATGAAACATCGTGCCCCATATTGAAACCAATTATTTTCATTATATCAACTCCATTATCTCATCAACAGTGAATCTCTCAGCATCCTCTGATGAAAGTCCATCCGATAATATCTTCTCATGCAAATTCTCACCTTGTCCAAGTCCGATAACCTCTGGCTTTATGTCCTTATCGTCTGAGTACTTATTTATCATCGCTTGTAACAAATCACCCATCCTCATTGATTTCATATCAGGAACATATGGTGAAGAATCGTCAGCCTTCAACATACAATCCCATATCAAATCGACTGCTTGGTCTATAGTCCAAAAGAACCTTGTAGCATCTGGCTCTGTTATTATTGGTGTACCACCATTCTGTAGTAACTCTTTCCATTTACATAGAACCGAACCTGTAGAGTATAACACATTACCATACCTAACGATTCTAAATTTTATATCAGGATAATTGGTTTCGAATTGTCTATATAGAGACTCCATCAGAAACTTAGAAGCACCATATGTGCCTGATACTATAGCCGCTTTATCCGTACTGATACCTATATTGAAGTCTAAGTCATACTCAGCAGTTAGCTCTAACAGATTCAAAGAACCAATAACATTTGATTTTATACACTCACGACTCTGTTTTTCAGCTATACCCACGTGCTTGAAAGCAGCTAAATGAAATATACCATCAACGAACCTAACCACCTGTTCACATTCAAACCTATCTGATATATCACCAGTATAAAATTCTACATATGGTAGGTCTTGTTTCAACTGAATCAGTTTACCCTCATCTCTAGCCATTGTGATAACATTACCACCTTGTTCATGTATCCTTTCGATAGTTTTCTTTCCAAGAAATCCACTACCACCAGTTACTAAATATGTTTTACCTTTGTCTACTGTAATCATTTTTTCTCTCCTAATAGTCACTTAAATCTAATCGTTTTATTCCAACCTCTTCGACATCTTCATATCTGTCTTCATCAGGTCTAGGTTTGTACCAAGCTTTTGTTCTAGTCTCTTCGAATGGTGTCTTACACAAATGCGTGTACATAAAGACTCTTCTATCTTTATTCACATGTGGTATTCCGTGATTCGAAAATTCTGAGTTTTCAAATATAACAACTCTATTGAATTTAGGTTCTACCTTTTTCCAACACTCTTTCATATCGTCTGTCCAAAATTCAAGATAACCTGTGTCTTCTGGCACCCATCCTTTATTCATATAACCAACCACAGTTATTCTCTTCTCTAAGTTTAGATGTGGATGTAACCTAGCATCGCTGTGAACCAATTGGAACCCACCTTTTTTTAT